>OGJX01000011.1_pt1 | contig 210847 bp, 182 predicted proteins | sample 1572381 | NCBI WGS metagenome assembly OGJX01 (sample SAMEA2582085, study PRJEB24529) | metagenome | biome: Human gut stool | place: China | collected 2011
TTCTTACTGAAATATAATCTATCAGGGAAAAATAAAGATTTGATGAAGATTGCTAAATAATTCGTCTACTCTATTTTTATTCTCGTATGGAATAAACCATCAATTGAATATCATTATCAGAACTCGGCTTTCCATTAAAATCAGCAAAGCTGTTACAAATACAAAGTCCTAATTTACCGAATATCTCCTTCAAAGCATACTGCTCCGCATCCAAGCTCTTTTGCTTTTTCTAAAGAATAATCCAGTAAAATCTTTCCATCCCCCTTCCTTTTAAGCTCCGGTGCAATACAGATCGGTCCCATGGTCATTTCTGAAAAGCCACATTAAAAGTAAATGTACTTCCAATATGTTCTTTAAAAAATGCTCTATGCTTCTCTGTGCAGACAAAATCAGGTTCAATTTTTGTATCCATATAAATGTCAGATATCGGAGCTTTCACCCTCTTTTCTCTTGGAGCAGATAGAGTTTCGCCTGTATCAAGGTAATGAGCTATCCTATCTGTTATATCTATTTTTCCGCCAGATACAGACAATCCATTTTCTTTACAAAACTTAACCAGTTCTTCTTTCAGGAAGTAAAAATCCCGAAATGTCTTGCTGCCCAATTCTTTATTTAAAATAGGTCTTTCCAATATCTATTTCCCCCTTTTCTGTTTTGGTGCTGGTAACTCCGCATACATAGCATCAAACAATCCGATCATGAATTTCTTATTATCCACTTCCTCTACCAACAGCATCCTCTTTGCTCCATCATATGGCAATTCATACGGAGCTGTCGGCATATACCGGACAGCTGATTTTACTGGTTTCACGAGTAATCTATCATCATAGATACCACCTACGATTTTGCCTCGATAATAAAGAATAAATTCTCCCATCATGGTGCGATATGTGATTCCTTCCAATTCAGATAACTGCTTTGGCGATGGTGGTGGGATCGCAGTTTAACGCTTTCGCTATCTTGCGAATGCTTTTGTCTTCTTTCAACAGAGAATATATTTCTATGCTCCGACATTGTTAAATGTTTGTATTTTTCCATCATTTTTCCTCTTTGGCTTCTACGGGACATTTAACATTATCTCACTTCCAACCTGTTTGCACAACTAACTTCCGCTCGTGGACGTTTTCCCTACCTATGTGGACTTTAACTTTTCATTTCAGCTAAATTATCATACAAATCGCATTTTCTTTGTCAATCATAACAGAAAGGACGAATGCTCAAATGCCTTCGTCCCCAAAACGGTTATATATTTAGTATTAATTGTTGTAAACTTGCAATGAAAACATCTACAAGTTTAGTTAATTGTGCATTTCAGCAAATACATACTATTTGTAATCTTTGTTTTTGAGCGACGTACCGACAAACGGTATCGTTGCAAATTCCCGAGGGTTACTACGTATAACGTAATCGATATAATTCGCCACCATCAATGCGTAAGCATAGTACCCCATCGGGTTCGGATGGAAGCCCAGCCCGAACGACTTACGCATTTCGGCATCGTATACGGGCGCATGCGCAGTCATATCCAGCAAGTACGTAAAGTCAAACATGTCGCACAATTTGGCAAGTTCGCTTGCGATATAACGAATATCTTTATCGCAGGCATCACCGCGAAGTTGCGGAGTAACGACAAAAATACGCGCATTTGGCTCGATCGTTTTAAGTTTGCAAACGATTTGGCCCATATTGCCGAAGAATGTATCGGCGTTATCCTGCGGACATTCTGCGTTAACGTCCTTGACGCTTCCCAACGGATGTCCGAAGACAAACGAATCGTTGTTGCCCAGCGCAATGATATACGCTTGATTCCATTGCCAAAATCCGTTTGCATCCGCCCAACTTTGCATATACTCGCGCGCAGTCATTCCACCGCGAGAATAATTGTTGTACTTCGTCCCCGTAATGCGCTCCAAAACAGCGGGCCACGAATACTCGTACATATCGGTATAAACTATGCTGCCGTTTTCGTCGTGGCTTTCGAACTCACCCGACGCCAAAGAATCCCCTATCACTCCTATTTGTTTGAATATGCCTGCAAAACCGCATGTTTCCTTGATAATATCCAACGGCTGTTCGTTTGCGCCGAGTTCAAAACGTTTGTTATCCATTTTTATTCACCATCCTGTGTTTCTTCTTTAATTTTTTTGGGCTTATCCCATTCCGTACCCGTTACCGTTTTAAGATCCAGCCCGCGAGTTTCGCCGACAAACAGCCACATTATTACGATTGCGCCCACAAGCCCCGGCACAGTCAAACCCAAGTACATATAGCCGAACATCTTTTCGGGAATGATAGGAAGCAGTATCATAGTGATAACCGTTGCAAGTCCGCCCATAACTCCGTTAAGCAACGTGTTGATTACAGTTACGGACGAACGCAAGTTTGTAGGAGAAGACTCGGAGAACATTATTCCGCCGATAGTATCGCCCGCGCCCCAGTAACTGCCCATAAATCCGCCGATTGCAAAGCCTGTCAAATACGGAGTCCACTTGAACATACCGCTTAAAATAAACAGCAAATAGCACGCCAACGCCGAACAAGACATCGCAATTATAGTTATTTTGCGCCCGAATTTGTCCGACACAAAACCCGATATCAACGTAAACAGCGCGTTGCCTACGGGATACAAGAATAGAGCAAGAGTTATTTCTTCTTCCGTCATCAAAGCAGACTTTGCCATAACCGTACTGTACGTTGCCGTACCTAACGAAGCAAGATAGAAACAACAGCAGGCGATGATCAAAAAGCGTAATTGCCTGTGTTTGAATGCGAATTTTACAGCGGTCAGAATTCCGCCTTGAGCGTTTTGCTCGCACTCTTCCTTACTGCGTTGTTCGCGTTCTTCGATGGGAGTTTTTAAGTACTCTATTCTTTTTGTTAAAAACGCGTTTGTTTCCTTTGCAAAAAGCAACGCGAATAACGCCATTACAAAACCGATAATTGCCGGAACTAAATATACAACGTGCCAACGCTCGCTTACATTTTGCATAAGCGTAGCCCTAAGCAACGGAACAAGCAACGTACCCAGTATCGCCACCGCTTTTACGATTGCGTAGTTACGGGCGCGGGACTTTTCGTCGGAGCATTCCAGTATGTACACACATTGCATATCGTGCGACACCATAAAACTCATCAACGTGCTGCCTATCATGTAAACGTAGATATCCTTAGATAAATACACAAGGAACAGCCCTAACCCCATACATAACGTGTTAATAACCAAAAACGGCTTACGCCCGAATTTGTCCGCAAGGGGACGGTAGAAAATAATAAGCACCGTTACCGGATAGGAAATAAAACCTATGGCGGAAAAGAGCGATAATCCCGCGCCGTATTCCATACCCATATTTTTTACGAAGAATTCCGTAACTATATTCGCCTGAAACTGAATGGATATAGTAGACGCCATTTCGTCCGTTATGTAGATGAGCGACAAAATCATAAACAAGTAAATCACATAAAACTTGTTGCTTCTTGCGCCCAACTGCTTTTCGCGGCGGATAAGTTCTTTGGCTTCGCGCGCCTGTAATCGTTCAACATTTTTTGCCATTTTGAGTTTTCTCCTTTTGAAAATTGTAAACAAGAAAATTCTTGGTCATCTCGTCGGTAATGCCGTAGCGCTCCGCCAAATTGCGTATGGCTTGCAAAAAATCCGCACCGGAGCAACCCTTGGACAACAGGTTTTCTTTTTCGATAAGTTTATTCCAAAAAACATTCAAAACTATTTCGTCGGTGGCAAGAGAAACAACCGAATGATTGCGCGTATGCACGTAAACGTTGCGATCGCCCTCTTCGCCGACTAAGCACTCTCCGCCATCGATTATGATTGTTGTTCTGCGGTAGGGAAACAGAGTTGAAACGTCGTTGATATTGTACGAATACACCGTTGCGCCGGCGACCGAAATACTTTCGAAGGTAAAAATATGCACCTTTACTCCGCGAGATATTGCATTTTCGATATTACTACGCAGCACTTCGAACGACTCCCGCCAAATGGACAGCGAAATTTCCGCTTGCGCGCTGTCGATAAGTTCCTTTGCCTTGGCAACGTATTTTTCTTCGCCCACTATATTCATTACGTAATCGATGTCGGCATTTTCCGTTGCGAGTTGTTGAAGTTCGCGTTCGGCGCAGGCAATATTCTTTTCGTTTTCTTCCTTAATGCTGCGGATAAGGTCTTGATACTCGATAGGCTTGTAAAAATTAGGTTCTCCGTCTATACGGATGACCGCGCCTTTTGCAATCAAACGATTGATGACCTCATAAACCAACGAACGCGCAACGCCGGACAATTTGGCGATTTCGTAGCCGTTTAGCACTTTGTGTTTTATCAACGTGCCGTATACTTTTGCCTCGTTAGATGAAAAACCGAGTTTTTCCAAAAATTCAAAACTATTCATAGTAGTTATCCCCCACACCACTATTGTATTGCAAATCTTTCCGTTGTCAATCTCTTTTTAAAATATTTGATATTAAATTTGCGTTTTTTCGTCAATACGGACTATCGTCAAAGTACAGTTCGTTGTATAAATCGCCGTCTTTCCTATCGAAACGTTCTTGCTGCTCGGGTGTAAAAGATACTTTTAACGTTTCTGGTTTACGCAACGTAAATTTGCCGATATCGCGTCTGCGCGTACGATTGATTATATGGGCAAATGTATGAAGGCTTTCTACATCTACTATAAGTTTTGCTCGATCTTCCAGTGAAATTTTATCCCTATTCAACATTCTGACAGCGTTTCGATAAACAGGGTTTGGAATTAACATTGCCGTTCCCCAATTGGTATTGCCAGCTTTTACAAGGTTGTCTAACGCTTCTTCCTTCCAATTCTCTTTGTTTTCAAGTTTTGCAAAATCAAGACATCTTGCCTTGCCCTTATAATTAGAATCTCCCATACAGAGATTATATAAGCAATTAGCCTTATTAATTATTATCTCAGCATTTTTTCTACACCATGTAAGTTCATCTATACATAGTTGTTTATAATGGCTTTCAGCCGGGGTGTCTTTTTTATTTTCCTTCAAGTCAACCTTTATAAGTTGTTTGTCATCTACTGGAATCATAAGATTGTAATTCAGCTCTCCCAATAGTTTTCCTTTTTTGTCTATTATCTTATCAAAATCAGCTCTTGGGCTCATTCTCTTGTGTTTTTCAACCGGGTGTGATAATAGAATCAGATATTTGCGATTATTGCAGCCAACTACTGTACCTACATATATTCGATGTTGCTTTCCAATCTGTGGTGACACAGAAGAAACTCTGTCATCAATATTATGCAAATTCCTAATATATTTCATATCTATCCGATATAAATTTAGTCTTTCCTGTTTCATAAAACTCCTAGATATTAAAAGTGGCTATGCTAAAAAGCATAGCCACCATGAAGAATCACCAGAGGCGATTCTTACGCTTTTACGACCTCCACTTATAGATAGGACCCACCTTTGATATTAAATTACCAAAAAGCCAGAAATAGTCAATACATTTTCAGAAATTATTTGTACCTTCCTTATCTCACATAGTCAATCAGTTTCGACCTCAATCGACAGATATTTTCCTCTGATTATCACGTTTCTTGGCTTCTGCAATCTTCTCATGAATATTGGTATTGTACAGCTTATACAAATCCGTAGCAATATATTCAGTTTCTTCAACACTAAATCCATATTCCTGAGCTACTTCTTCGACCCTTATGTATCTTTTTATTACGTATAATAACAAATGTATTATCTGTGTTGAAGATAACGGTATAGGAGCTTCCGATGAACAAATAGAAAAGCTCAATCACACACCGCATTATATGGTCTGTGATACAAACACTACCGAACAACGACATGGTTTAGGACTGCTGATTGTGAAGCAGATTATGAATGGTCATAGTGGAACTGTTATAATAGCGCACAGTGAATATTATGGCGGTTTCAAAACAGAGCTTACTATCCCACTATAAAGTGTATTTGAAAGTGAATTTATCGCTATTATGGGTGCTTCTGGCTCTGGAAAGACTACATTGCTTAATGTTCTTTCCACCATTGATACCCCTACAAGTGGCAGCATTGTAATCAATGGTGTTAATTTAGAACAACTGAGCGACACAGGTGCAGCTGATTTCCGCAGGGATAATCTTGGATTTATATTTCAGGAATACTTTTTACTTGACAGCCTTACCATCCGAGAAAACATCTCTGTTCCACTCACTTTGCAAAAACTTCCCTATAAAAAAATCGAAAAAATGGTGCAGAGTTTAGCAGAACGATTTGGCATTGCATCTCAATTAGACAAATATCCAAACGAGCTGTCTGGCGGGCAGAGGCAACGGGCATCGGCGGCAAGAGCCATTGTAAAACAGCCTAGTATTTTGTTTGCTGATGAGCCAACAGGAGCATTGGACTCAAACTCTGCTACCGAGTTATTAAAAACTTTGAAAGAAGCAAATGAAGAATTGCATACCACTATACTGATGGTCACACATGATGCATACGCTGCAAGTTTTGCGAACCGTATTCTGATTTTCAAAGACGGAAGCATTATAAGGGAACTTCTTAAACAAGATGCCGACAGACGAACATTCTATGAAGCAATTGCACAGGAAGTAGCCAAATTAGATACGGAAAGATAAGGGGGCAAAATTCATGAATAATTTATCAATGGCACTTAAAAATCTTAAAAAAAATTTTTCATTTTATGCCCTTGAATTGTAACGATACTATCCATTTTGGGCATTGTATGCATGTTTATCGGTCATATTTTCCTTAAAATGTTTATCTGTCGCTATTTCTACCAGTTCAGGAAGCGCTTGTGCAGCATTTGCTTTAGCTTTTGCAGCAGCACCTCGCAGTGATCGTGTATATATGGAGCCGGTAAATTCATCAGGAAGATCCGTTCCTATGTATATAATATCGCTGCTATCTGCCATTATGTAAAATTCGCCTACATACTGCTTTAAATATTTTTCTACATCTTTCCAATCAATTCCACGTTTTCCTTTAAAGATAATATCATTGATCATTACAATCTTATTTCCGTTCAAATCTGTTATTACTGATATATTTCTTCATGATTTTTTCATTCAAAATTTTAATTAATTAGTGTGCGGAACAATTACCGCACATCAATTAATATATCACAAAAAGCATTATTGTACCACCAAACATGATTTTATTTAGCCCTCTGTGTTTTCCACTTTGTTCAGCTTTACTCTTTGTTTCTCCGATTCTCATAAAGTAAAAACGCACAGACTGTCTCTCATCGAAACAATCTGTGCGTCTCTTTTCTGATCTGCAAACGCTGCTTTCCATATGTTATCCATATCTCATGCATTCATTTACAGATATATTATTTTGTTTTTACACCAGCTTACTTGACCTGTGCATCCGAAACACTGACCTTATGATCATACCATTTTCCTTTTGTGCCGATCAGTGCAAGATCAAACTCCTGATCTAATGCTTCTACCGGAACGTCAAAAGCATAAACTTCCTCTTTGGAACCATCAGAGTATGTAACTTCTTCTGTTGTTGGCTGGATCAGTTTTGCTCCATCCTTCTGTGCATCTTCTGCAGTTCCTAAGAAAAGATTTACAATGTTCTGGGATGGCATCACGATGTGAAGTGTCATTTTGCCATCCTTTACCGTAAGTGTTCCACGTCCGTCATACACTTCGTTCACATGAAACATGCCGCTATCAGTGTCGAATTTTGCAGAATATGTTCCGTCTGCAAGAGTTTCACTCTTGCTTGCGGAAGAAAGCATAGCAGAACCGAGGGATTCGATGGCTGCTTTTGTATGGGCTGCATAAATCTGCTGGATAGCATTGATCCCGCCAAGTCCTGCGATCTGGCAGTCAACGCTTTCAAAGTTTCCGCTTGCAACAAACTGGCTCTTCCAGGAATCGTCATCATCGCCAGCCATATCGTTATTGGCGTGATCTCCGGCTACGACCATTAAAGGACGAAGGATCACTTTTGTGTATCCTGCTTCTTTTACTGCTGCGATCACGTTCTCACATGCTGTCTCTTCCGGCTCACCTTCTACTGTTCCGATGAATACGTTGTCATAACCTAATTTTTCCATCTGGGCAGCCATCTGGCTGTAGCTTACTTTTGCAGTATGGGAAGTACCATGTCCCATGAATACAAATGCTGTACCATCTTCTTTTGCTGCCTCTAAGGAATCAAAACCTGCTGTCTTTACTGCCTCTGCTGTGATAGCTTCTGCAACGGCTGCTTTATCTTCATTGACAACAGTTGCATCACTTCCAACTTCGCCAAGTAACGGTTCAGCGATCGTAACTGTCTCAAATTTATCTTTGTATCCATCTAATGCATCTACGAGTTCATCATACTCTGCACCATGCATCAAATGAGTTGGCTGTACTACGAGATTTTTTACACCATTTTCTACTGCTCTGTCGAGTGCCTGTTCTACATTGTCAATTTTTTCACCATCTCTTGCCTGTACATGGTTGATGATGATCTGTGCTGTGAAAGCTCTTCTTACAGACCAGTCCGGATTTGCTTCCTGCAGTGCTTTTTCCACACCACCGATATCCTCTGCCCTGCTGTCGTTGAAGGATGTACCAAAACTTACCACTAAAAGCTCGTTCTCTCCGATTCCGTCCTCATTCAAAGGATCATCCTTGGATGCATCTCCTGTATCTCTTCCGAAATAATCCGGGTCAGCATTTTCTCCCTCAACAAGTTCCTTCTGCGCATCTGTCAGCTTGTCCCATGCTGCTTTTGCTGCTGCACACTGCTCATCTGTGTTCTCATTTCTAGTCTGCACATAGATGGCATCGATGAGTGCTGCAACTTCGTCTGCTGCGGCCTGATCATCGACCTCTTCACTCTCTGTCTCAGCAGCTGTTTCTGTCTGTGTCTGTGTTGTCTCTGTCTCGTTCTTGCTTCCGCATCCTGTAAAAAGGGCTGCTGTCATTGTAAACGCAAGAACAAGTGCAAGTGTTTTTTTCTTCATTTTTTTCTCCTCTTTGTGATTTACTTCTGCTTCATAGAGATCTGTACACAAAGAAAAAATATTATGCCCTATCTTTTATAATACAGCCAAAAAAATCTCCGGTCAGATGTCCTGAACGGAGTAAAAAGTCAATGAAAATCAGGCTTTTTGTCAGAAAGCCCTCTAAACAGTACGACCAATTACTCGTGATCTGGGAATTCATTTCCCTGTACCAGACGATTGGCAGGTTTCCTGGCTGAAAGATCCTCATACAGATTCTGCCTTCCCAGTGCCATGCACCAGTGGCTTTCCATGCGGAAAAAGAATCTGCACTCCCTTATCACAGTGACGAGATCGTACAGGAATCACACCTGTTTCCCTTTTAACCAGTCTGGTCTTAACAAAACCGGCTGGCACCAACTGTCTTCTCTATGAAACTGTCATTTTTTTACGCTTCCACACCGCATGAATGATATAGCGGTCTAAAGCCTTATCCATGTTAGCACACCCATGTTTTTTTTGCAATCTCAAATGTGTTTTTCTGTTCTTTCCAAAAACCATTTCACAAACTTTGGATCTGACGGATAATACAGATGTGGAAAGCCCCAGAAATGATCGTCCGATGCATGAATGCACTTCCAGCTTCTTCCGGTCACCGGTTTTGTTGCAATGCAATCCTCTCCATTCGCTGTGCTGTCGAAATAGTGGAACTCATGCGCCTTTATTTTTTCCGGTTCCGGTCTTTCCGCTGTTCCCTTCTCCGTGAGTCCTTGCGGCAGCTGTACCTCCACATAGCCAAACCGTACCAGTTTTCCCATGTACTGACACTCTGCCGGGATCACGCCTGCCATTTGATAAGTTGTTCCCTCCCTGTCCGTGAGCGTGTCATGCAGATACATAAATCCCCCACATTCTGCCAGGGAAGGTAACTGCTGTTCCAGAGCTTCTTTGATGGATTTCCGCATGCTCTCATTTTCTTCAAGCTGTCTGGCGTATAATTCCGGATAACCGCCGCCTAACAGTAAGCCATAAATGTTTTCCGGAAGCTTCTCATCATGCATCGGTGAAAAAAATACCAGCTCTGCTCCATAGTGTTCCAGCATTCTCAGGTTGTCACGGTAATAAAAACAGAATGCTTCGTCTTTCGCTACTGCAATGCGGGGCGGTATTGTATTTGTACCGGAGTTTTTTGTATCATATAATTTATTCTTTCCACGGAAAATTGCTCGGGAAAAAATTGTAACTTTCCCAGAATACGCTTTTTCTTCTAAATCTTCTTTTTCTTCCAGCTTTACTTCTTCTGTTACAGTTTCTCCTTTTTCCCACAAAGCATTTTCTGCGATCCCGATCATCGCATCAACATCCACATATTTTTCCAACAATTGTCCGGCTTTTTCCAACTGAAAATTCAGTTCCTCCATTTCTTCCGGCAGGATCAATCCAAGATGTCTGGAACTGATTGTCAGTTCTTTTTCATTCGGAATGCATCCCAGTGCTTTTATCGCAAGTTCTTCTTCGATCAACGGCGCAATGGTATCAAAAAACATTTTACTTGTCCGGTTTAAGATTACCCCTTTGATCAGCTTCTTCTCGTCATACTGTAAGAATCCTGCAATGAGCGGAATCACAGATTTTCCCATGCCACGCGCATCCACTACCAGAATAATCGGGACATCCAGTGTCTTAGCCAGATGGTAGGAAGAACCTTCCTCCCTGATACCGCCAAGTCCATCGTAAAGTCCCATAACACCTTCTAACACTGCGATATCATGCCCCGGTAGTTCCATCTCATACAATGCCTGTATTTGTAATGCATCCGAAAAAAATGTATCCAGATTTTTGGATGGAATTTTTAACACCTGTTCATGAAACATCGGATCAATATAATCCGGTCCACACTTAAAGGACACCGGATGTTTTTTCCTGCATAATAACTGTTTTAAAAAAGCACATGTGACGGTTGTCTTTCCACTGCCGCTTTTTACCGCAGCGATCATAACTTTCGGTATTTTCAATCCCATTTAAGATACCTCCCCGGTAAAATCAAAAGAACAGATGTAGATTGGATTTTCGCCCTGCATCAGATGATAACCGCCGACTGTTTTCGCACGGGATACCTGCACCTGGATGATCTCGAGATCCGTGATACGGCTGTCTGTTTCCAGCAATGTCAGTTCACTGATTGTCTCTAAACTGATGCAATTGAACACAATCCTCATTGCATGATTTTTTTTATATAAAACATCTAAGATTTCTTTTAATCTGCCACTGCTTCCACCGATGAACGCATGTGTCGGATGCTCACTCCATTCTTCTATCTTAAGACAGTCCGGTGCCTCACCGGCGATTACCTGAATGTTCGGCAGAGCGAATTTCTCGATATTTTTCTGGATCAGTTCCAGTGCAAGAGGCTTTTTTTCTATCGCAAAAACCTGGATCTGCCCACTTCTTTTTGCGATCTCCACTGCGACAGAACCTGTTCCGCTTCCGATATCATAACAGACGGAATCCTCTTTTAAATGCAATTTGCAGATGGACAACGCTCTTATCTCTTCTTTCGTCATCGGAACTTTATCCCGCAAAAACTGCTCATCCTGTATCCCACAGGTAACTGTCTTTTTTTCCACATTTGGATTTAAGATGAGACAAATATATAATCCATTTTCTTCCACATGCTCACATGCTTCCGGTGTTAATGTCAAAACTTTCTCTTGCGGATAGGACAGCTGTAAACCTGCAAGTACCTTACAGTTCTGCAAATGATATTTCTGTAACAGTCTGCCGAGTTTTTGCACATCCTCTTTTCCGGACATCAGCAAAAATGTTTTCGCAGAAAAACGAATGGTTTCTGTCAGATTTCCGATCCACTCTGTCTCCGCTCCGTGTCCATGGATACTTAAAACAGCCGCATCCTGATAACTGTACCCGGTCAATGCTGCAAAATAGGATACCGATGAAATTCCGGGATAGATACGCACACTGCTGTCACTTCTGCCCTTCAGTGTTTCATATAGTTTCCCGCATCCACTGTAAAAACCGGTATCACCGGAAAAAAGAATGACCACTTTTACCCCGCAGCCGGATAAACGGTCCAGCTCCGGGATGATATCCGCTGCAAGATAATAGGGATAACGGACTGCCTGCTCATTTTTTGTTGTCCGGAGCAGCCGCTCCGCTCCAAAAATGTAATCTGCTTCCCGGATTTTTTCTGTTGCTTCCATCGTGAGCGTCTGCTCATTTCCCATACCGGTTCCGATGAGAGAAATCTGGTTTTTTATCGTTTTTCCTGTAATTTGGGAGATTTTCCTGCACACCTGTGTCAATGTATCACCACTGTTTTGTTTTTCCGGATTGCCGATCACACAGGCAGTGATTCCTTCCGCCTCAGCAGCTTTTATTTTTTCCAGAAATCCACCGGTTCTGCCACTCTCCTTTGTGACCAGGTACCTTATATGAAACTGTCTGATCAGTGCACGGTTCATTTCCAATGAAAAAGGTCCCTGCATCGCAATAATCTGTTTTCCACAGATGCCGTTCTGCTCGCAGAGAGATATGCTCTCCAATCCCGGCAATACACGGACAAACAGGCGGTCTTTTAATGCTTCATTCTGACTGTATGTGGCAAGATCTTTGCTCCCGGTTGTGAGCAGGATGTTTCCATCTGTGGAGTTTAAAAAGTCTGCACATTCTGTGGCGTCACTGCACAGTATCACATCTGAGTGATTTTCCTGTATTGTATCCTTATTTAATGCAATATCCGAAGTCTCCCTCTGCAGCCGGATATATGGAATCTCCGTATTTTTCAGGCTTTCCCTGATATTTTCCGAAACTGCCGTTGCAAACGGATGCGTTGCATCCACCACCGCTGCCACCTCGCTCTGTGTGATGAACTTCTGCATTTCCTCCAGATCCATCCTGCCTTTATGAACCGTAACTCCATCCATCTCCGGCATGACGATCTCACCATATTCTGTTGCCACGGAAACAATACATTGGATTCCATTTTCAGACAATGTCTGTGCTAACATGCGTCCTTCTGTTGTTCCTGAAAAAATAAGAATTCTATTCATGAATTTCTTTCTCCTGTTTACACGATTGTCATATGCAAATTAAAATACGGCATACTTTAAACCGCCGGATCCGGCAGCACATACCCTCTCGGTGTGACAAGTTTCCCACCTATGATTTTCGTTCTTGAATTTCCAATAAATACCGTTGTAAACATATTTACCTGACGCTCCCTCAATTCTGCAAGTGTGCAGACTTCACAGGCTGTGTTTTCTCTTCCGATATTTTCCACATAGCCACAGGCTCTCTCCGGCTCCACTCCGTTTTTTTGTAAAATGTCACAGGCCTTCTTAAGATAATCTGCCCTGTGGTGGCTGGATGGATTATAGATTGCCATGCAGAAATCACCCACCGCCGCTGCCGCAAGCCTTTTTTCGATAAGTTCCCACGGTGTCATAAGATCGCTTAAGCTGATGACGCAGTAATCGTGATTGAGTGGTGCTCCAAGCGCCGCTGCCCCACTGTTTGCCGCTGTGATCCCAGGGATCACCTCAAGTTCACATCCCGGATGCGCTTCCGACATCTCATAGAGCAGGGATGCCATTCCATACACGCCTGCATCCCCACTGCATACCATCGCAACCGTTTTTCCTTTTTCTGCTTCCTCAAAACACATCTCACAGCGTCTGACTTCCTGTTTCATCGGTGTGGATAAAAATTCTTTTTCCTGATATTTACTGCCTAATAATTTTAAATACACCGGATATCCGACGATCACATCACTGCCGCACAATGCCTGATCTGCCTGTGGAGTCATCATTTCCCCGGTTCCAGGTCCCATTCCCACGATATAAATTTTACTGTTCATCGATCCTGTACTCCTTTGCCAGTTCTCTTTCCAATTTCCAGTCGTATTTTACAATTGCGATCGTCATGCCGTTTTCCGCCTGCTTCCGCAAAATAAAAGTTCCTTCTTCGTTTGCCGCTTTCATTGCAGCCCTCTCGCAGACATTGTCCACACCTGTCTTTTCTTTTACAAAGGAGGACTCCTGAAAGTCTCCCTTTACCTGTTTTAACTCCTCCGCAGAATAGGTGATAAACGGGATCCGGTTTGCCATACACCACCTCAGCAGGCCTTCCTCCTCTTTTTTCAGGTCAATGGAAGCTGCTGCACGCACAAGTCTTTTTTCGATTCCTGCATAATCCAGCCACTTTTGTATAAATGCATCCAATTCCTCAAAGCTTTTTCCCCTGCGGCAGCCGATTCCTAAAATATATTCTCTCGGCTGCAATCCGAGTACTCCCTGCTCTAAGTCTGTTTTCTCTGATGAGATCACAATATCCGGCGTTTTTCCATCCAGTATTCTGGCTGAGACCTTTGCGATCCCCTCCCGGTTATAAATGGAAAGACCACATTTTTTTGCAAACAGATCCACAGAAAAAGTATGATTCACATCGGTTGCCGTTGTGATGACCGGAATCCCGCCAATCTGTCCTGCAATCTGTTCTGCGAGCTCATTGGCGCCTCCCATATGCCCGGAAAGCAGTGGAATCACAAACATCCCTGCCTCGTCTGCCACAACCACCGGACTGTCACTTAGTTTATCCGACACAAATGGTGCAATCATGCGCACTGCAATGCCGCAGGCTCCGATTACAACAATGGCATTTTTCTCTGCAAACTGCTGTCTTGCCCAGTCAGATAGCGATAATCCAAGGTTTTTTGCTTCTTCCGTTTTCGTGTTCACAAAAGCCTGTCTGATTTTTTCTGCAAGTTTTGTTCCGTTCTCTGTAAACGTAATGATACTGATATTCATTCTTTTTCCCTTGATTTTTTTATCTTACGAAATTCCGTCTCAAAATCCGGCGCATACAGTCTTGATTTTCCATAATGCTGATGTGCCACAATATCTCCCACAATGATCAGCGCTGTTTTTGTAATGTCATGCGCTTTTGCCGTCTCTTCTAACTGTTCCACCGTACACAGATACGCTTCTTCTTCCGGCCAGGTCGCCTTGTATACAATCGCCGCCGGTGTGTCTTTCCCATACCCGCCTGCGATCAGCCGTCTGCCCAGTTCTCTCAGCATTCCTGTACTTAAATAGATTGCCATGGAAGCATGATGTGCTGCAAAGCTCTCAATGCTCTCTCTCTCCGGCACTTTGGTTCTGCCTTCCATGCGGGTAATGATCAATGACTGGGACACTTCCGGTAAAGTATATTCCAGATTTAACAAAGCTGCCGCTCCAAAACAGGCGCTTACTCCAGGACAGCTTTCATACAAAATACCTTTTTCATCCAGCAGATCCATCTGTTCCCGCACTGCTCCGTAAATGCTCGGTTCCCCAGTGTGAAGCCGCACGGTCGTAAGCTTTTGTTTTTCTGCCTCTTCCATGACAGCGAGTACCTCTTCTAAGGTCATGTATGCACTGTTATGTATCTCACACTCTTTTTTGCAATAAGATAAAAGTTCCGGATTCACAAGCGAACCCGCATAAATTACCACATCCGCCTGTTCTAACAGACGCATTCCACGCACCGTGATAAGATCTGCTGCTCCAGGTCCTGCTCCCACAAAATAAACCATTGTTTTGTTTCCTTTCCTATATAAATTCAATATGCGTTTACGAAACTCATCCTACTCTTCTTTCAATTGTTCAAAATCAACAAAAACATTCAAGACACGCTCTCGCTATGTGTCACTCGCAGCGGTACTAAGAAGTCAGGCACAACTTACAGTTGTACCTGCCTTCTAAGAACCGGCGGTTCCCCAATGTCTTTCATGTCTTTTGTTAATTTTTCACAATTTAATTTAGGTTTTCAAGAGTTTCGCAATTACCCATAAATCACATCAATTCTGCTAAAAATTCCGTTGCCCCCACAGACTTTGCCAGCTCTCCAAATTCATTGGAGTAAAGGATAACCTCGATCTGCATTTTTCCTGCCGCCCGTTTGTTCAGATAAAACATGATTTTTGACAGCAGATTCTGCATCACAGCATCTTTTTTTCCACAGGCATCCAGTTTCCTGACTGCTTCTTCCGTGGTGACACATTGCAGGATTTCCTCTAAAACCGGATAAGGCACCTGATTTCTCACAGAAGCTGCGGCAAGCACTTCCATACGGCAGTCTCCCTCTCTGGAATGTGTGTTCATGATTCCTCCTGCCACTTTCACAAGTTTGCCGATATGTCCTGTGAGCAGCATTTTTTCAAATCCAGTGGTGATCGCCATATCAATGGTGTCTCCGATAAAATTACTGCACTTTACGCTCCGGTCAAGGTCGTAACCATATGTTTTTTTCATGTAATCCAACCCGTAATTACCGGGCGAAACAGCGGCGATTCCATAACCTTCTGCCTTTTTCTGGTTCAATTCCACTTTGATCGTATCAAGAAGCGCCTGACTGCTCATCGGTTCTACGATCCCGGAAGTTCCCAAAATGGAAATTCCCCCGACGATCCCAAGCCTCGGATTGAAGGTCTGCTCCGCCAAACGTTCTCCGTCGGGCACTGAGATCGTGATATGAAGTTCTCCAGAGAAATCTGCCAATGCGCATACCTCCTGCACTTCTTTTTCGATCATTTCCCGCGGCACATGATTAATGGCTGCATTTCCGACCGGCTGATCTAATCCTGGCTTTGTCACTCTGCCAACACCCTCGCCACCGTCAATGCTAATGACTGCCCGTTTCTCCTGCATCGTTTCCACATGAATGCCTGAAAGTTGTCTGTTATTCTGCCCCGTTATTTTTTTCTCCCCGTCTGCAAAACGCACCGTGGAAAAAATGAGTGTCCCGGATGTAATATCGGGATCATCTCCACCATCTTTTCGTACTGCGCAGGTAACTTCTGTTTCACTTCTTGTAATTTCAAGTATCTCTGTTTGAAACAGAATCCCTTTCGGTGTCTGTATTGTTATGTTTTGTTTTAACTTTCCTGTCAGAAGCATATATGCTGCTGCTTTCGAAGCAGCCGCCGCACAGCTTCCTGTTGTAAATCCATATCGCATCATTCATCCACTCTTGCACAATTTTCTTATGGTCTGCACGGCAACTCATCAGACCAGTGAATCTATTACTTAAATTTACATTTAATTTTCATCTCGAAGTTCATATAAAAGTGCGTTACAGATTGCCGCTGCAATGTTACTGCCACCTTTTCTTCCCCGGTTGATAATATACGGTACATCTGTTTTTAAAATCAGATCCTTTGCAGCCTCCACATTCACAAAGCCAACCGGAACCCCGATAATAAATGCCGGGCGGTATTTTCCGCTCTGTATCATTTCATATAATTCGATCAATGCTGTCGGCGCATTGCCTATGGCAAAGATCACCGGCTTTTCTATCTGTGCTGCTTTTTCCATGCTCACAGCTGCCCTTGTGACACCGCGCTCTTTTGCAATCTTTGCCACCTCTTCCTCAGCCATAAAACAGTGTGCCTCTCCTCCGTATTTTGCCAGTTCTTTTTTATTCACGCCGGCAAGTGCCATGTTTGTATCGGTGACAATGTCTGCACCATTTTGTATCAGTCTTTTTGCGATCTCGACCGCATGGGCAGAATAAGTCATGGTCTTTGCATAATCAAAATCTGCGCTGGTATGGATGGCTCTCTTCGTCACAAGCTCCTGCTCTTTTGGAAGAACGATTCCTTTTTCCTCCAGCTCTTTTGAGATTATGGCAAAGCTTCGTTTTTCGATATCCTGTGGTCTGACGTATTCTATGTTTTCCATCTGATGCTCCTTACTTTCCTGCAGTATGATATGGGTGATTGCGAAATTCTTTATATAATAGTTGCAATCAATTTTTCATTCTCTTTATGTGTCTTCACAGCAATACGATAGTATCCCTTACTTAATCCTCTGTAATTGCCGCAATCCCGGATCAGAATTTTTGCCCTTAATAACTTTTCGTACAACGGATGCTCTGTCTTTAAGAGCAGGAAATCCGCCTCTCCCGGATAGACTTTGATCTCCATTTTTTCCAGTTCCGCCTTTAGATACGCACGCTCTTTCTCGATGTAAGAAGTTGTCTTGTTACAATATTCTGTCTCATCTAATGCCGCAAGTCCTGCTGCCTCCGCAATTGTCGAGATGTTCCACTCCGGCAATTGATTCAAAATTTGCTCTGTCCTGTTTTGGTCCCCACAGAATAGGAAGCCAAGACGCACGCCTGGAATCGCATATAACTTTGTGAAAGCCTTCACAATTATCACATTGGGGTATTCCTGTAAAGAATGTGTTTCAAAAAATCCCCTTTTCCTCGTAAATTCCAGGAAACATTCATCTATCACAACGGTTATCTTTTTTCCCCGGCATCTGTCACATATTTTTTCCAGTAACATGTCTTCTATTGTATTGCCAACCGGATTATTCGGGTTTGCCAGAAATACTAAATCCACATCCTCCTGCAATTCCTGTAAAAATGCTTCGGTCAGACAGAATCCGTCCTTCTCTTTCATCTCATAATAGGAAATCTCTGCCTCTGTCACGTTTGCAGCTTTCTCATAACCATAAAAAGAAGGTACTGGTATCACAATTTTTCTCGGTTTGGTTGCATGAACGATTGCCACAAACAATTCAGATGCACCGTTTCCACACAAAATATGTTCCTCTGGAATGTGATAGTATGCTCCGATTTTTTCGATCAGTTTTGCATGATGAATGTCCGGGTAATGCTCACAGAGTTCCAAAGATTCCTGCATTGCCTCCTTCACTTTTTCCGGTATTCCAAAAGGATTGATATTGACCGAAAAATCCAGTTCTATTTCATTTTGATAGATGTCTCCTCCGTGTATGACCGAACGCATTTTCTCTTCACCTCTTACAAAACTTTCAACCTCGCCATTTTTAGCATTTAAATTCTTGGAATTTTGTATGCATCCGCCCAAGACATAAAAGAAGATAAATTTTTCATATTACTATCAATCACAATAACTTTGCGATTACCTTCGTAAACTTTTATTGTCAAATTTGAACACACCTTTATTTTTATATTCTCAAAGTTATAGTGCGTAGCCTTTCCACGCCAATTAATATGTGTAATATTCTTTCCTTCTATAATCAAACGCCAATTTGCCATATTCATAGAAAAATAAATTGCAATTATGAAAACTAAAGTAAATATCAAAGTAGGTATTAAATTTTCTGTTTCCGCACCTTTTTTTGAACAAATTAGTACAAAAAGCAACCATATTGCACCAATGATACATGTACACACAGCAATTACAATTTTTATCACCTTTACATTTTCTACGATAAAGTTATCATTTTTTGTAAAATTGTTCTTATATGTTGCACTGTTAAATTTCATAAAAATACGAACCATAAAGAACAAAAAACTCACACTTATTATTCCTATTATTACATCAATCACGCTAATCCCTCCTAATAAACAGAACAAGAAATTTTTTCACGTAATTATCTGTTCTATTACAAAAACTTTATATATAGCACTTGGAATATCATCTTAGATAAGATATCGCAATAATAAATACTAAAACAATGAACAAAAACAGCCAACTATTTACCAGTTTTCGTATTATAACCTCCAATAAAAATCGTGTTTTAGAAATTTTCCGCATTTTCCCTTTTCCATTTATCAAAAGCGGAACCCTGTAGAGATAGTATTCTTCATCTTCCTTTTGAAAAATATTCTCCTCATAATTTATTAGTTTTCCACCTTTTGTGTTTTCTGCATATAAATATCCAATTTGAAGGACATGTTCACCTTCTATAGAAAATACAATTTTATCATTTTCTATTTTGCAATTTTTTTTATAATCAATCACACAAAATGGAGCTCCTGCATGCTTCTTACTACTTATGTTACTAATAATACTTATCTTACCCATAGCCTTCTCCCTGAATATCATTTACTCTTTATTTTCATCAGTTTCATTCATCATTTTTTCTGCATAATCAGACACATTATCACTTATATCTTCACCAGCATTTTGAACCGGATTTTCTAGTTGCGAGAAAATCAAACTCGGAACAGCGGCAAAACTCTCACTTCCAATGGATTTAAACCAAGTCTTAACACTTAAACTAGATAATTTCCATGTCCCATTATGTATCTTAGTATCCACTTGTTTATATAGTGATGTCCAACTGTTTCTTCCTGTTATACACAGCTTATCAGTTATAGGTTTTCCAAGTTTATTTAACACCTTTTCTCCTATAACATCCGTCACCTTGCCAAAAAGTGCTCCTATTCCTGCGCTAACACCAGTATCAACAGCCAATCCAACAACATTGCCTCCTGTAACCTCAGTTGTACCATCAGCCATATCCCACACTTCCTATTCTGTCAAGCCCAAATCTATTGATTTTACTGGCTTTGACGTATTTTATTTACCTCTAAAACAGAGCCGATGATGATGAATATCGTAGTATCTTGTACCGAATAGCTTAAATTTGGGTATCACTTTAAAAGCATCCATTCTGTTTGCTTTATAAAGGCTATTTTCCCTCTGCTAAACTATGATGATGAACCTTCCGTGTCTAAGGGGATCGTGTCCCAACTTCCTTCGTCCCATCTATCCATACACCGAGTGCCAGCCAAGCTCCTAGACGGGGTCGTGCCCCACGGAAAAAACCGATGCCGGCTACAGACCTTGTTTTTATTTGATTAGTTACCGACCTGCCTTCGCTCATAACGGTACTGATTAATTCAGTGGACGCGATACCGCTTTTACTCAGTTGGTCTTGATACGGATGCAGTTCTGTCTCAAACTCCATCATTTACGGGTTTCCTATCCAGAACCCTGCTCAGCCTCTGGTCTGCCAGAAGCTCGGTAAGGCTCTGGAATTGTATTGCTTCTCATGTCTGCATAAATATCCTCTGGGAGATAAGGCATTCCATAGTTTCCATCTTTTACAAGGTTGGCAATTATTTTAGGATCTTTTCTGTCATCCTTGAGCTGGCTGTTATCTTCAATCTCTTTGCTCTGCTTTACAGCATATGGATTTACCTGAACAACGCTGATTCCATTTGAAACCATACATGCAGCGATTGCAAACCAGTAGTGACCTGTTGGTTCAAGACCCAGCACTATCTGTTTTTTATCATTCTTTGCTGCAAGTTTCAGCACCCATGCCTTTGCACTGGCAAAGCCTTCGGATGAATTACTGAATTCAAAAGCTCCTTTGCTGAGTTCTCTTCCTCTGGTGTCAATTGCTCTGATATAATGAGTTTCACTGCCTATATCGCATCCAACGATAAGCATCTCTTCAGAGATGAAAGAGAGTTTGTCATTCTTCTCAAATTTGCCTTTTGTTTCCAGCTCACGCCATGTTGAAGCCTTAAGTTCCTGTTCAATCACCTGTACTTTCTTTTTAATTTCATCCTGTGATAAAACATTTATCACTGATTTCTTTGATAATGCTTGTACTTTTGCCTTTTTTGCTTTAATATTCATTTTAGATACCTCTTGTGTTTTTAGATTTCTTACCAACCGGCCAAGTCAGTAATAATCTAAATTTACTTGAGGTATTCTTTTTGGTCAATCCCTTTTACTCTTTAAAGTATACAGGAAGCTTCCATACCTTTTCTCCAAGAATTTATTTAATGTTTAAATATCTAAACCTGTTTGCATTTTTATCTATCATCCTTATTTTCATAAAAGGCTTTTTCACACCTTTCTTATAAATCATCCCACATTCACTATTGGGACTGCCTTCGAGAGTGATTTTGTCTATTTCTGAAAAAGCGATTACTTTTTCTTTTCCAAACAGCCATTTATATCTGATTTTTCTGTTTTCTATAGTATATTTGTATGTACATGTATGTATAGCTGATATGACAGAAAAAACTAGGCATACTACCCAAAACAGATATAAATCTGGTCTGTTATCTGCAACTACAATTGTCATGATTAGGAATCCTAAAAACACCAATACTGTTACTATGGATACCCCTTTATAGAAGTTTGGTCGATAAATCACAAATTGTTCTGTATTATTTATATCTTCGGGTGGTGTTAAGTTATAGAGTTTCATCATATCCTTTTCAAACCAATCTTTGAATTTAATAGAATGTTTACTTAATAACGTAAGTCCTATTCCGTACGCCGCAAAAATGGATAGCACAATAATCATTATTACAAATCCAGTGAATGCTCTGGGCTCATTAATATTGGATGGTACAAAGAAAGCAATTAATAGCAAAATTGCAATCAAGCTTAAAGTACATCCATAAATAATACGCCCCATGAAAGTTCCTATTTCTGTTTCTTTCTTTTTCTTCTTTTTTGTATCTTCTTTATATAATTTATTACTCATCTTATACCCCTTTTAAAACAAGCTCATTATGCATACAATTCCTATTACCAGGAAAATTGAGCCAAATCCATAACCGAACAATTTTGCTTTCTTTTCCACAGAACCATTGGGGAACTCTTTATCATCAATGTGGATATAAATAGTTTTCTGGAAATTTAGATTATCAGCTATTTTGGTTACTATGGTTTCTTTTGGGGAATCATCGTATTTAAAGCAGACTTTTGACCCTTTTGGATATTTTGCAATTACCTGTTTTATAGTTTTTTCTGTACCAATGCAGTTAGATTTTCCTTTTATCAACTCTCCATCTAACTCAAAAGATACAATGATGCGAGGTAAGCAAGGTCTGAGTTCACCGTCGTCCCACGTTTCTGTCCTGACTTTTTCTACAATACTTTCTGCATCTTTCCATGTTGAGTAGTCTGTTGGCTTAAATAATTTGAATGTTCCAATAATTATGAATAAGCCTATGCTTATCATTACTAGACCACCTAATATCATTTTAAGTTACCTCCATGTTTCTATATGCTATATCTTCTTTATATGAGATACGAAATTTTTATGTAATATTTATCAAGCAGACATTTCACCCAAAAATCATTTATAAAGAATACCTGTATAATTGTTCAACACATCATCTGGTTGTATGACATTCGATACCATCGAAATCTCCAGTTTGTAGATAGTATTTAAATCGCCAACTGCTCCTTCAACCGGAGTATATCTGTCAATATAAACATTTGTCTTCTTTTTTGTCGTAATAGCCAATGCCACATAGTCATCCGTAGTAACCAGTTTATAATAAACATCTTCATCTTGAAAACTCTCACGTGCTCTGCTCACTATATTAGCAAAATTATAACGCTCGGATTCCTCTCCTAATGGTTCTTCTCCACCATCAATTGCAGTCTGAAGTTCTTCAAGTACCTTCACTGTTCTGTCGTCATTTTTTCTGTTGTCAGCAATTGACTGAATAGTGGTTCCCAGACAGATTACTAGAATGATAACAGCCATAATAGCTAATGCTGAAACAGCTCCGATTACGATTTCTCGTTTCTTTTTCTTCTTTTCCATCTCCGTTAACTGTGTAGCTGCAAACTGCCGCGAAAAAGTATCAGCATGCTCATTTCCATAGGCAATAAATGCCTCTTCTGTATTATATCCTGGATACATCTGGTAGATCTGGTTTTCTGAACAAAACTTCTCCATCCGCCAATAAAATGGAATATACCATGAGGTATATTTTCTACGTCGAACAAAAAATATAAGCAGCCCTATTACAATTATAGAAAAATATCCTGTCATAAGAATTGCGTCTTCCAATCCTTGTATACGAGAGGCTTCTTTCTCCGGTATAACTGCGATGATACTGTAATCTCCACTATCTTCATCCTTAGACCAGTAAGTGTTAAGACGTCCTCCGTAAGACCATCCAGTGGGATCTACCCCAAGATCAGTCAATGAATAGACAACGTGCTTTCCTTTATTCGGATCCTTAACAGATAATGTAAGTCCATCCTCCTGAACTACACCTGTCACAGTCATAGTTCCTTTTAATTGCTGGCCTGTTGCAGCTTTAATCGCATCAAATCCAAGACCAAACCCAAAAAACCATACACATGTAAGAACAAAATTAAGAACAATAAAACGAATCAAGCTTGCCCAAAGATTGTATCTCAAAGATTTTTCTAACTGTTCCTTTTCTGAAGAAGGGATGCCTGGCATGGTAATATACCAGGAAGCAATCATTTCTCGTCTTGTTTCATTTTCATTTGCGCGTTCGATATTAGTAGCATCTCGTACAGTTGTTGCCACCCCCATAAGCACACTCCTTTCACATATTTTAACTATTCATACTTAACCTCTTGATGCCATTATACAAAACAATGGTCACACGAAGATAGCTTTGTGAAAACTGCATATTGAAAGCGCCGAAAATTGCATATTTTCCCTCCGTATCTCTATTTTATGGCAATACTAACTTTATCTAACCAATTCTCGGTTAAATCAGTGAAATCCCCTAAACATTTCCTCATCTATATAACAGCCAGCCTTGTCATACTCCGTGAGATTTATGGCACAGTCAAACGAGCCTATCATGCCCTCTATCGGCTGTATAAATCCATTCCAACCCTCGCCCTTCATGCCCTGTCGCAGCCTCTTCCAATCTGTAAACATACGCACCGCAGGACGACCATGTTTACCCTCAATCGTAGCCATTGCAATGGTCGTATCCTTCTCAATTACCACCTTGCCATTTTCGTCGGGACTTGGCATATCGTTGTCTGCCTTCATTGGAATTAAAAACTTTGCTTTCACAAGCTCTCTCGACATGAAAGAAAAATATAGCTTATAGATCAGCTCCTTATCCGGTGTATCTGGGTGTCCAAGCTCCGCTATCAGTAAAATCCATCTCTCCAGATCCGGATTCATAACCGGTCTGTTTATCTCTGGAAGATTGCTAAAATCCGGCTTTTCGACTATCTTCTCTGCCGATATCGAGGTATTACTATTGACCACACGCACTCCGCAGGCTCCATTCATATAAAAAATGCTTCCAAAAAAGTCGCTTATCGCATTGCTCTGATCGTTTTTTATCTCTCTTATTTCGTATTTTTCAGCTGGGAATGTTGCTCCTATCACATCCTTATAGGGTCTTGTGAGTATCCATATATCCGGTGGTGTACACATATAAGTACCATCTTTCTGATCAACCGTTTCTGAAAACATGGCTGGTTCACCGGTTATTTTGCTGTATACACAATATATCTGTGATACAGAGAGCATTTTTGTCACAATTGCCTCTGCAAGCTTTGCTATCTTCTGCATATCCTTCGCTCTATCTGCATCAGTAGCTGTCGGCAGTACCTTGCATCTATACCAGCTATACAGTCGCCACATTTCTGCACCGTCCGTGATGCTCATACGGTCAAGCTCGTCCTGTGTCAGCTCGATCTGTCTGTGAAAGACCATCTGATTACCCAACGCCTTCACATATGCATCATGAACATCGGATACGCTTGCCTGTCTCGAATAAAGCACAGTACCACATCGAAACGGAAAATCTGCCGCGCACTCCAGCTTTAATCCCACATGACAATCCTTGGCCTCATCTGCCCTTTTCCCGGGTTCAAGCTCTATTCCAAGCACTGTCGTCAGTAATATTTCCCCCTCCTCGTCATCCGAGAAGTTGCTTACGTAGACTGCTGCCCCCACTCTCACAGTTCCCTTCACATAGCCCACGACCACAATATCCTTTGTGTTCAAGAGAGCAAACCTGTCCTCGACTCCAAGCACAAAGCTTGCCGGCTCATCATTCTCCTTCTTTTTAAACGCATCAAAAATTCCCATAACTTGATTTCCTCCTCTATTCTCTTTTTGTTTTCATAACATTTCCATTTTCGTGAACCATCTTGAAAACTAATAATACTTCCTATTTTCAGGATGTTCTGATACGATTCTGGACAAACAAAAGTAATATATCCTTCTGCTGATTGATTTTTGTAAATATTATCCACGCCTATATATGTATGTAATCCTGTTGTCAAATAGAGACCGCCACTATGAGCTGGTCGACATCCACTCCATAAAAAATCTTTTCCCGTCACTGTAATTTTAGCTTTAATATCTGGTATTTCTAACTGATTCATTTATCATCCTCATTCCCAATAAGAATTCACTAAATCCCACGCTTCATCCTTTGGTGTGTGATTTACCAAATAATTAATCATATATTGTTCCGTTTCATCGTTATGATAGAGCAATAATATTTTTATAGCACTTTCCAATGGTAATCTTGGGAGATAGTCATCCTCGTTATCCATAACTAATTTTGCGATGGTATGCCCACCCTCTGATCGTAAATCATATAAATATGCCATCAGACGACTTAATTTGAAAACATTATCCTCATTTCGTATTGAAATAAGTTTTTTAGCATATTCAACCACATCCCCTTGAATATCTATTTCTGCAGTAATGATAGCTGCTAAACTATGTATCGTAGGATAGCATGTCAAATATCTATCAGAAAATTTTCTACCAGTTATATTATAAACAGGGATAGGAAATTTTTTCTCTTTAAATCCTTTCAACGGCTGATAATCTTTTAATTTAGTACCTTTTTCAACCTCAACTTCTATTCCAGCAAATCCAACTTTACTAATCAATGTATTTCCTTCATTATATTTTGTACCATCTGCCCATCTAAAACTATCAGGAGAAATAATGGTAAGACAACTGAGAGATTTGCCTAACACTGAGGCTGCACATGCCTTGTGATGACCATCTAATAATGCACATACAAATCCCTCCTCATAATATGCAAGTCCTCTTGGCGGATTTTTACTTGTCTGAAATTTCTGTACATATTCATCCACTCTTTCTTCCTTGATTAATTCTGCCTTCTGCGTAGGATAAATATAAGCCGGAAATCCACCTGCTACACTATATAAATGAGAATCATAGTACTCACTGCATGTAGCTTCATTCGGTGTTAACTCATTGGGAACAGAATAGAAAAAATTACCTTGTCCATCTGTTGGAAATAGTTTTGCATCAGCCAAAACATAATAGCCACTAGTTAACATCCCAAGTAATGGCTTAATTTTCTCAAATGATTTACTAATTCCTTGATAATCAGAATTCATCACTTCTCTAACTCTTTTCAATTCAGGTGAATCTATATTTTCTATTCCATATCCTGTTGCTAACATTCCTGAACAAGTAGGACAAATTGGATATTTCGCCTGTATAATTGGCTTACCGTTCAACAACAATTGAGAATAGAAATCATATTCATCATCTTCTTCACTAATTCGATGTGTAAATGAACCTTTACCATTAATCACATGAAATATGACAGCTTCATTGCACCACCCAATATTAGATACATCTATATTCTGTATCATTTCTACTCTTGTTCGATTTAATATCATTTTTAGTCCTCCATCACAACATTTTTACTACAGATAATTCTCTACAAATCGAGGCATCATCAGAATGTGTGAGCAGATAGCAGCCCCTGACAACACACTTATCCTTTATTCTGCTTTCCACGCCAATTAATATGTGTAATATTCTTTCCTTCTATAATCAAACGCCAATTTGCCATATTCATAGAAAAATAAATTGCAATTATGAAAACTAAAGTAAATATCAAAGTAGGTATTAAATTTTCTGTTTCCGCACCTTTTTTTGAACAAATTAGTACAAAAAGCAACCATATTGCACCAATGATACATGTACACACAGCAATTACAATTTTTATCACCTTTACATTTTCTACGATAAAGTTATCATTTTTTGTAAAATTGTTCTTATATGTTGCACTGTTAAATTTCATAAAAATACGAACCATAAAGAACAAAAAACTCACACTTATTATTCCTATTATTACATCAATCACGCTAATCCCTCTTTCTTTTTTAGGTACTCTTTCTGTGATGTTGCTTCTTCTTTTAAAACGGATGCATATTTTACCTTAGAATTCTTCATAACTTCCTCCCATTTTTACTTTGTTTCGCAATACTCTTTTGCGTATTTAGCACATCTTTCTGCAGTCGTTCTACATTCTCATATGCTAAGCCAAATTTAAACAGTTTCTTCCCTGATTTATCATAAAAAGTGGTTATATGGTCAGAACTCGTAACCGGTGTAATATCGTTTAAATATCCAACTATAGTTTCTTCATACTCCGCTTTAGTTGTTTTAATATCAGACATGTGGTATTCGAATTTCTTGAATAATGTACGATAAATGATTTTCCCTTTATAAATGTCAACTTTTTTAACTGCAGCTGCTATTCCACAAATACCAAAAATAAGGAAAATGATTGGAAATATCAAAGTTCCTAAAAACACCGGGAATTCCGTTTCTCTTTCTGTTTTGTAAAAGAATATCTGTAATGCCATAATCATAATGCTTGGAATGAGCATTAACAAACTGATTATTAAATTGAAGATTTTCTGTACTTTTTTCATTTTTATGCTGTATCTTAGTTTATTTTCCTGATTCATTTAATTACCTAATGTTCCTCTTAGCATAATCTTCCTTATAAGTCTTCACATACACCACTTCTCCATTCAACAACTTGTTAGCAATTCATAATACCCACATTATCCCTCAAATACGCTTCTTGCGGATTCTCAGGATTATACAGAACAACAGCTTTACCACCAATGAATGTATTTGGCATTCTCGGTGTTTTTCTTTGTCCTATAGGTAAAAAACCTATTCTAATAACAGTGCTTTTTAGTTTTATACTTTCTTTGATTTGATATTTTTGATTTTTAACTTCATATTCCACAGTAATCACGGTTAGGCCCTCGGAACCTTTACCTTGAATATTCATTACAGTTCCATCAGTTTCAGCCGTGCATCTCTTCTTATGTATCCACATAATTTACACCTCACTCTCGAAAAGAAAAATCACTCTACGGCAACACGGAGCTGTAGATTATCATCTGTACCACTTACAATATAACGTGTTTCTTCACCATAGACTTCTGTAACCACGTCAGATACAAATTCAGCATCACCGTTATAATTGCATTGTATCACCGTTATGAGATAAAATGTCTCGTCTGCCTTATACTTGTACCCATAGAATTCACCATTGCTCCCAAAACCACATTCTGAAATTTCTATGTAGTAAAACTCATTATCGGCTTGCTTGTAAACATATCTTTTATTACCCTCTCTTCCTAATATTCCTATATCCTGATCAACTCCCATATAAGTATCATCACTGTTTATAACATTATTAGTTTTAAGAAAAGCTAAAATATCATCATCTTTCGAACTATCCTCAGTCACATCTTGAGTGGTGTCATCCTCACTTATTTTTACACTTGCGCACCCCACACAGCACATGACCATCAATATCATCAAACATAAAAATAAATTTCTTTTCATAATCTTACACCCCTCTCCCTTTAACGCTTTTTGGCGAGAAGTCCCCCCGCCTCCATAGGTGGTGGGATAAATGCCTTCCTATTTGAGTATTTTCACGTTCAATTGTAAAACTTGCAGAAAACAAATCCTTTGAAACTTGTATTACATCAAGTATCATAAATTCTCCTCTCTGTCCTAAGAAATAAGCAGAATTACCAAAAGTACAAACAGACAAATCGCTTCGCACAAAACAGCCGTCGCATACAGTAACCGGTCTGCACGCTTAATATCCTCTGTCTCCACTGCTCTTTCTGCATCCCCGATATAAGGCTTTTCCACGATTTTGCCAAAATAGCTTGCATTTCCCGCAAGCCTGATTCCAAGGGCACCTGCACACACCGCTTCCGTCTGTGCCGAATTGGGGCTCGCATGTCTGTAGCGGTCTCTCTTAAAAATATACCATGCCCGCTTTCCGTCAAACTCTTTTCCACATAAAAAACAGGAAACCACCATGAGCAGTGCGCTGATCCTTGCCGGGATGTAGTTTACGATATCATCCAGTTTTGCCGCAGTTCTGCCAAAATACAGATATCTGTCATTCTTATATCCTACCATGGAATCCATGGTATTGACAGCTTTGTAGAAAAATCCAAGGATCGGACCGCCGATCGCTGTGAAAATCATCGGTGCGATCACGCCATCCGAAGTATTCTCTGCCACAGTCTCGATCGCAGCCTTTGCAACGCCTGTCTCATCCAGACATTCCGTGTCTCTGCCAACGATCATGGATACCGCTTTCCGTGACGCCGCAATATCCCCTTTTTTCAGTTCCTGATAGACTTTCATACTCTCCACCTTCAGGCATTTCGTGGCAAGGATCTGGTAGGTCATAATGCTCTCGATCACAGCACCAAGATAAGGATGCAGTCTGTATGCGCCAAGTAAAAGCACAGCTGTCACAAACACCGTACTGCTCAAAACTGCAAGTACAAGCAGCATTCCCCTCCTTTGTTCCTGCTCCGGTGTGGTATGTTTTTCTTCTGTTTTGCTGCCGAGAAGTCTCTTTTCCAGAAAACTGATCCAGTTTCCAATCAGACGGATCGGATGCGGCAGCCAGTAAGGATCTCCAAGCAGCAGATCCATGAGAAATCCCGCCAGCATGGAAGCAATATGATAAATCATGATTTAATTTCCTTTCTTATCTATTGTAAATGTTCACTTTTTGAGTCCTCACATCCTATCTTAGTCAGACTTGTTATCTTCCAACTGCCCTGGATCCATTCCAGCACAGTTTCATATCCTTCCCCGTTTTTCACCTGAAAATCAAAATATTCCACTCCGGTAAGACTGCTTAACACCGCCATGATCGTACCGCCATGCACTATGGTCACAACTGGGATTTCTGTTCCACGATCACTGTTCAGATATCGCGGATCTGTGTCGTTTTGTATTCCGGTGTTCTTTTCTGATCTTTTTAAAATATCAGACATCATCCGGTCAAAACCTTCCATGGAACGCCGGATAAACTGCTCTCTTGACTCTCCGCCGGGAAATGGCAATGTTCCATTGCTGTCGATCCACTTCTGATAGCAGGGATCATCCTTTAATTCCTCATAATTTTTTCCCTCAAACTGCCCGAAATCCATCTCCTTCCATTCCGGGATCAGGATTGGATTCCTCTCAAAAAGCAGTTCCGCTGTCTGAACGCAGCGTTTCATCGGAGATGTATACAAAAATTCCGGTGGACTGGAAAAATATTCCTTCTTTTTTTCCTGCAAAAGATGGATTCCTGTTTCAGACAACGGTTCGTCTGTTTTTCCAAGATAACGGTGTTCTCCGTTCGCCTGTGTCATGCCATGTCTGATCCATGTGATTTTTACTTTTATTTTATCTTCTGTCCCATTCCACATATGATGCGCTCCACTGTCTCCGCTTCCTCTGCAAGCCGGATCAATAATCTGCCGACACGTTCCCTGTATTCCCGCTCCTGCTTCTCCATCGGTACAATGCCGTTGCCGATCTCGTCGCAGATAAAGATACAATCCGGGTGTTCCTTATAATATTGCAGCACGATCTCTTCCGCCGGTTTTCCCTCCTGTAAAAGCTGTTTCACCCAGAGATGCAGGTCATTTACAACCGGTACCTTCTGCCCTTTCAGTTTTTCCTGCACATAGGCAAGCTTGCCCTGCGCATATCCTCCGATATATAATTGCATGCTTTTTCTCCCCTTCTGCCGAATACTATTTTAAAAGTTACAAGAAATATCCGGCCACCGCAACCGCAGCTGCCGCAGCCGCCTCACAGACTGTCACAAAAAATCCGGCCGTGTCACCTGTGATACCACCAAGCTCTTTGTAACTTTTCTTTTTAAAATAAAAGAAACTGAGCAGCGCCGCCCCGATTGCCGCGGCTCCATACCATCCGGATACGAGCAGCATAAGTACCACACAAAGCGCTGCCTGAAAATATAAGGCTGCTTTTACCCTGACTTTCTGTGCACTGGAAGCAAAGGTATACAAAAGCCCCTCTTTTTTTGCCGGCTGCAATGTCATAACTGCAATCCCACTAAAGCATCTCGCCAGAAAAAATACGGCTGCAAGCGCAGACACTGCCTTTTGGGTATGTATTTCTGAAATTGCTGCGATATCGATCATATAATAAAGAGCCAGCATGATCGCCGCAAACGCACCGATATGGGAATCTTTTAAAATCTCCAGCTTTTTTTCCCGGCTCTGGTACGAATGAAATGCGTCCATCGTGTCCATGTACCCATCCACATGAAATCCACCGGAGATCATTAACGGAATTGCCGCACCGATCAGTGCATAGCAGACATTTCCTACCGCAAATTTCTCACATAACACCGCCCATCCGAAAAAAAACAGTCCGATCACCCCACCGATCCACGGAAAAAAGCACATCATATACTCCATGTCCTCTTCCTTCCACTCGAACTGCGGCACGGGGATTTTAGAATAAATGGAAAATGCGATTGCCATCGCTTTTAATAATTTCATAACTTCATCCTTTCAGCTCCACCGGAATTCCAACCACGACCTCTGCCACCCGGTCTGCCAGATGCGCAAGTGCTGCATTGATCCTGCCAAGTGCTCTCAAATACTCCATTGTTCCGGCGTCATAGATTACACCATCCTCAAATACATTGTTCGTGACGATCACAAGGTTGTCGAGTTTCTGTGAAAGAGTCTGTATCTCAGATACAATTTTTTCAACTACTTCCTCCTCGGATTTCATGCCGTCTTTCGTGAACATTTCGTTTGCTGTGAGATTTGACATACACTCAAGCAGTGCCGATTTCTTTTCTGAGCTGCACTGCCCTTTCCTCTCTGCTTCCTGCCGGTATTGCGCCTGCCCTGATTCTCCAGCACATACAAACTGGATTTTTCCTACATTCATCGGGCTTTCGATCGTAAGAAACCCTTTTCCTGCCCGCAGTTTCCGATGCCGCTCTACTTTTTTTTCGCCCTCTGCATCATAAATCTGCATGGTTGCAATATAATATCTGATTCCTTCGCAGGAATACAGCAGGCTTTCTGCATATGCAGATTTTCCGCTGCCGCTTCCCCCTGTCACCAATGTGATCATCCTGATAACTGCACCTTTCTGTCACATGTAAAAAATATGTTCACACTGACTTTATCAAAACCTGTGATACTCCTCAATTTTAAAATCGCCAAAAGTAGCCCCTGTCTCATATAAACTCATGGCAATATCTAACAGGGAAAACATCATGACTGCCCCCGTTCCCTCTCCTAATGCAAGTCCTGCATCCAGAACCGGAGAAAGCCCCAGCTCCCGCATCAAAAGTTCCGAAGCCGGTTCCTTTCCTTTGTGGGAGGGAATGATAAATTCTTTTGTTCCCGGACAAAGCCGCTCTGCTGTAAGCGCTGCCACCGCACTGATGACACCGTCTGCCACGATCGGCATATGGTATTTTGCACCACCTAAAAACACACCGCAAAGCCCTGCGATATCCAGCCCGCCGACCGAGCATAGAATACGCATCGGCTCTGTCCCTCTCAACTGATATTTTTCCAGTGCCGCTGTGATCACCTGTCTTTTTCTGGCAAGCCCTTCATCACTTAATCCGGCGCCCCGTCCTGCCACGATCTCCGGCGGAACGGAAAGCAGCGCGGCAGCCATTGCCGCACTTGTCGTCGTATTGCCAATTCCCATCTCTCCGGTGCCAAGCAGCGTATATCCAGCTTCTTTGCACTCTTTTACAAGTCCCATCCCAACCCGGACCGCCTGCATGGCTTCTCTCTCTGACATCGAAGGTTTTAGCAGAAAATCATTTGTACCTTTTTTTACTTTTCTGCTGATGACTCCCGGAAAAATCCGGTCGGTGTTAACACCGATATCCACCGGAAAAATCTCTGCGCCAACAGCTTTCGCCATTTTGCAGACCGAAGTATTTCCTTTTCCGAGATTCTCTGTCACCGCTGCCGTGATCTCCTGCCCGGACTGGCTGATGCCTTCCGCCACAACGCCATTATCTGCGCACATGACGATCACTGCTTTTTTCGCAATATCAATCTCTGGCGACCCAAGGATTGCCCCGATCCTTGCGAGAAGTCCCTCAAACTCCCCCAGACCATCCAGCGGTTTTGCCACACGATCCCAGTTTGCTTTGATTTCCTGCTCTATCTTTTTGTCAGGTATATCTATTTTAAATTCCATTATTTTTCCTCTTTAATCTTCAATCCAAAACAGAAAATCAAATCGCAGCCTCCCGCAGCATCGCATACACTGCTTCCATATCCATAGATTCCCGCAGACCATCTGCAAGTTTATCATACTGCATCTGCTTAAACTGCCCGTAACTTATCATCTGCCCGGTATCCAGCGCCACACCCTTCCGATCAGCCAGGATACCAACCAGTGTCTCTGCCAGCGTTCCCTCGTCAAAGATGCCGTGAACATATGTTCCGTATACGTTGCCGGAAAAGATTCCATCGTATTTTACACTGCCATCTGCTTCGTTTTGTATTCTGCACATGTAACGCTTCTCATTACCTCTGCTTTCCGGATTTATGACACGCTCACTGTCTACGATACTTCCACCGTCTACGGTGCTTCTATTGTCCACATTACTTCCACCGTATCCGGTACTGCCCATGTGGATCTCGTATCCGCGCACGCTCTTTCCGGAAAGTCCGGAGAGTGCTCCGGAAATTTCTCCAAAAGTTCCCGTTACCTGTGTTCTTGTTTTTTCCTGTTTCAGCTCCGTCGCAGCCGGAAGCAGTCCCATGCCCTTCATGCTTCCACCGCTTTCCACCTGATATGGATCGCTGATTGTCTGACCCAGCATCTGATATCCGCCACAGATCCCAAAAACAATGGTATCCTGCGCTTTCTTTTTGATCAGCGCCTCCAGACCATTTTCCCGCATCCATTTCAGATCTGCCATTGTATTTTTGCTACCCGGAAGCACGATCATGTCCGGGTGGTGTAAGTCTCTCACACTGTCCACATAGCGCACGGAAACCTGCCCGATCTGCTCTAAGACAGACAGATCCGTAAAATTGGAAATTCTTGGATAACGTATGACTGCAATATCGATCAGGCCTTCCTCCTTGCGGTCAAATCTGCTGCTTAAGCTGTCCTCATCATCAATGGATAGCTCCATATAAGGCACAACGCCCACGACCGGCACATGTCCCCGCTCCTCCAGCATCACAACGCCCGGATCTAATATAGTTTTATCCCCGCGGAATTTATTGATGATGAGCCCTTTTACACGTTCCTTTTCCGTTTTTTCGAGCAGCATTAACGTTCCGAGAAGTTGTGCAAACACGCCGCCCCGGTCAATGTCTCCCACAAGAAGCACCGGTGCATCCAGAAGCTCTGCCAATCCCATATTGACAATGTCATTTTCCCTCAGATTGATCTCTGCCGGACTTCCTGCGCCTTCGATCACGATAATATCGTTGTCTTTTTCTAACTCCCGGAATGCCTTTTTAATTTCCGGGATCAACTGTTTTTTATACGCAAAATAATCTCTGGCGCTCATATTTCCAAGTACTTCACCATTCACGATCACCTGTGAACCGACATGTGTGGTCGGTTTTAACAGGATCGGATTCATTGCAGCCACCGGCTCCACTCCGGCTGCCTCCGCCTGCATCACCTGTGCGCGTCCCATCTCAAGTCCTTCCTTTGTGATAAAAGAATTCAGTGCCATATTCTGGGATTTAAACGGTGCCACCCGGTATCCGTCCTGTCTGAAAATCCTGCAGAGTCCTGCCACGATCAGGCTCTTTCCTGCGTTTGACATCGTGCCCTGCACCATGATCACTTTTGCCATAATTCTATCTCCATTCCGCAGTCTTCTGCCTCCTGCAAAAGCTGTCTGTTCAGCTCGTTCTGTGATCCAAATACCGTCTGGCAGCAAATCACCTTTCTGCATGCGCACATCACCTGTTTTGCCGCCTCATAATGCTGCCTCTCAAAGTCCTGATACGCCTCCGCAGCGATCACCTGCACCGCAAGCGCTTCTGCCGCCGGATAATCAATATCATTTTTTCCTAAGATCCCCACTGCAAATGGAATCCCGTTTCTCTGAAGCTGCCGGAACAGAAAACTTCCCGTACCATTTCCGGCGATCACAAATACCTCCGGTATGCCCCCGCACTTTTTCAGTTCCACACAACCGCTTTTCTCCTGAAACGTTCCGTCCGTGATCTCATAAAGCTGATCGACAAATCCATCGGCAAAGACTTCCTCCGGCGTGCCATAATGTTCAATATTTTCCCCTTTGACGCATACAATTTTGTCCGACACACGCTCTGCAAGGTCAAGTTCATGCAGCGACATGAGAACACCGATTTTTTTCTTCCGCGTCATCTCCTGCAGCATGGATAAAAATTCGAGTTTGTACTTTACATCCAGATAAGATGTCGGCTCATCAAGGATCAGAATCTCCGGCTCCTGACACAGCGCTTTTGCAAGCAGCACACGCTGTTTCTGCCCGTCACTCAGACTCATAAAATTGCGTTCTTTTAACGGTGAAATACGGATCTGTTCCATGCACTGCGCCACCACCGCCTCATCCTTAGGTGTCAGGATACCAAGTCCTCCGGTATACGGATATCTCCCCATCGCCACAACGTCTGCCACTGTCATCAGCTCCGGTGTGATGCGCTCTGTGAAAACAATGGACATTTTCTTTGCCAGCTCTTTTTCCGGCAGTTCACTTAAATTGATATTTTCCACATAAACACTGCCGCAGATCTCCTGCAGCTGCTTTGCAATAGTCTTTAAAATCGTGGATTTTCCTGCCCCATTCGGGCCAATCAGTGTCACGATTTCTCCCATTTTCAGAGAAATCCCTATCTCTTTTATCAGTTCTCTTCCGTGATATCCAACGGACAGTCCGTCCGTGTGCAAAAGTTCCCGTTCTTCCATTCCGCTCCTCATCTGCTTCTTTAATAGCGTTCCTGTCTCTGTTTTAACATGACTGCGATCATCACCGGTGCACCAAAAATCGCCGTCACGGTACTGATACTCATCTCCGTCGGCGCAAACACCATCCGCGCCAGAAGATCACAGAACATGCAGAATACTGCCCCACCTAAAAAACATGCCGGTATCATGATGATCGGTTTTGCCGTCCGGAATAACCGCTTTATCATCTGCGGCACCGCGATCCCGACAAACGACACCGGTCCTGCAAACGCTGTTACCACTGCGGATAAGATGCTCGATAAGATCACGAGCAATACGCGGAACATTTTGATATTGACACCCATATTTTTTGCGTAAGTCTCTCCTAACTGGTACGCTTCCATCGGTTTTGACAAAAAGAATGTCAAAATGCCGGTAACGGCTACAACAAACACGATTGTTTTCACATTCTCCCATGTGATGCCGGAAAAGCTTCCCATCGACCAGTTATGAAGATTCACAATGTCAGAATCCTCTGCAAATGTCACAAGAAAATCTGTGACTGCCGAACAGATATAGCCGATCATCACTCCGATCAGCACTAAAAATGACATATTCTGAACTCTCGGTGACATCAGAAGCACACAAAACATTGACAGCATAGATCCTGCGAACGCCGCCACGATCAGATCCACAGAAGATAATGTTCTGGAATATCTTAAGAACACGATCATCACGACCGCCACAAATAATTTTGCCCCGGAAGAAATACCAAGAACAAACGGTCCTGCGATCGGATTATGAAAAAAAGTCTGCAGCAGATACCCGGACAATGCCAGTGCACCGCCGAGCAGGATTGCAGCAAATGTTCTCGGAATGCGGATCTGGAATAGAATAGTTGCATAAAGTTCATCCTGCTCCCCCCGGAACTGTCTCAAGATGTCCGAGATTGAAATCTGCACACTTCCGGCACACACACTGATTGTGAAAAAAATCACAAGCAGTGCCACAAGCACCACAAAGCAGACCGTATATCTTATTTTTCTATTTGAGCTTATACATGTAGGTAAGTTCATCCGTATCCTCCGAGGTCAGCATCTCATGAAAATCATGGATAATGCTTCCGGTATCCATGGTATCCTGATAAAGGTTTTTCCCGATACACCATACGTTTCCGTCTTTGACTGCCTTAAAATCTGCAAAAAGACTGTTTTTTGCCAGTAAATCATCAACCGTTGTCAGATTGCCGTCAATCGTGCTGTTATAGACGAGATAATCTGCGTCTTTCGCCTGCGCATAGAATTCTTCCATCTGCATATTGACACTGGAAGCTGCGTTATCCTCGCCCTTTAAATTCTGGAACACATACTCCCCACCGGCAATGTCGATCATTTTCGGAACATAGTCATTGCTCTTCCGCACACTGACCGTTCCCGCTGTTGTAACATAGAAAAATGCAACCGTCTTTCCGGTAGCTTTCACATCAGAAAGCTCTTTCACATACTGTTTCTGTTCCTCAAATGCCTTCACAGCCGCATCTTCTTTCCCGGTCAGCACTCCATAAAGCTTTACCCACTCGGTCCTGCCGAGCGGATTGGATTCATAACTGGAATGGTCGACTAAAACCGGAATGCCAAACGATTCCAGATTCTCCTTCACCTCCGGTGAATGTCCGATCATCGTTGACTCAATGGCAAGCCCGCACTCTTTCGAACAGATTAGTTCATAATCAGGTGCATTATACTTTCCGGCATATACGATCTGTCCGCTCTCCATTGCTGCCTTTGCCTCCGGGATTTCCCATTTTTCTTCGGTCAGTCCGGACAGGCAGATGTGATCCAGAGCATCGATACTGCAAAACATATCCATAGCCGCAGAGGCAACCAGATAAATATTGGACACCGGGGCATTTAAAACGGTGATGCCCTTCTCTAAATCTTCCGGCACTTTTTCCTCTTCGGTATTCAGTAAAAATCTGCTTCCATCCGATATGGAAACAAGGGTAAAACCGTTCTCATAATAATCCACTGTAAACTCTGTGGCATAATCTAAATCCATGCTCTTTTCATAATTCAGTTCACTGCTGATCTCATGATCCCCACTCTTCCAGGAGGTCTGGTCGTCTCCACAGCCCAATATCTGGATGCAGGCAAAAAGCAATATACACCACAGACCGATTTTTTTTATCTGCTTCATTCTTTTTTTCCTTTTCTCTTCCGATGTATCTGCCACGCTGTGATACTTACTGCGATCACTGCTGCGACATAGACAACTGCGATCACTTCCATCGGTTTTTTCCCGGCGTTTGCAATGGAAGCACTGTCGAGCAGAATCGTATATTCAATCTCATGCGGCACGCTCATGGCTGTCGTATCTGCCGTTACCGGCACTTCTTTGTCAAACGCCGTCACAGGCAGTTCAAAAACCGAATTACCCTCTGTATTGACCGGAAGATAAGTCTCTCCGTCCAGCGTCATATAATCATAATTTGGACTGCTCCACTCAATCTCAATGACAGCTTTCTCATCCTGCACCTGCAAAATTGCCGGTGATGTGACAGACGCCCTGCCGCTTCCCCCTGTCAGCTGCACTTCAATCTCATATTCCCCATCCGGGAGATCAACCTGTATTCCTTTTTCCCATACTTCGGTTCCGTTTCCGTTGCTTTGCATTCTGTTTTTCTCTCTTTCCTGTTCGGCAGTCTGTTCCAGATGATGTTCTATGGAGTCCTTCTGCCTGAATATGAAAAAAGCGTCTCTTTTTCACAAAAGAAACGCTGCACTCAAATCACAATATAAAATTTTTCCTGTCCTATCTTACAAAAATGATCTAAAAACAGGTCAAATTTTCTCATCCGTACAGCCAGTTACTCGTGGCGTGGAAACATTTTTGTTTCCCGTACAACAATCAGGCAGGTCTCCTGACTTAAAGATCATCATGCATTGCCCTCTTCCCGGCTGCCCAGTGAGTTTTTGGCATGCACTCCCTAAATACAGTGACGAGTTCGCACAGGATTCGCACCTGTTTCCCTTTTCACCAGATCCGGCAGAGTGAGGTCACCCTGCCTATCTGACACCTGTTTGTTTCATTATCAAGTTCGTTTGAACTATAACATATGCTTTTAAAAATATCAATCGTTTTCCAAAAACCTATTCAACACTGGCAAAACTATTCGCAGCGATCATCTTTTTCAATTGTGTGGCAGCCTCCTTAAATGGGTGCTTGCTGTCATAGATCAGACAGATATTCCGGGACGGTATCTTCTCACACAGGGGTATCTCTGACACCTCTCCCCTGTCAATCGCATCCTTTGCCATCGGTTTTGGTATAAAAGCCAGCCCCAGTCCGCTTCTTACCAGTGGAAGGATCTGATCCGCCGTTGCAGTCTCTGTATCCGGCTCAAAGTCCAGACCATAAGAAGCAAATAACTGCCTGTAAAACTGAAAGGTCACCGTCTCCTTTCCAAGACAGATGAGCGGATATTGCATAATCTCCTCAAATGTTGTTTGCTTTCCTGCCAGATGCCCGAACTCTGTTCCACCGATCAGTATTTCCTGATATGAATGAAGCATTGTCATGTGGAGCGGTGCATCCGCTTTTACAGGTGTGGAAACGACTGCAAAATCAACCGTTCCCCTTCTCACCGCTTCCACCGCCTGCGGTGTGGAATGATTGTAGATCTTCAGCCGGATTCCCGGGTATGTATTGTGAAACTCTTTTAACTTATCCAGAAGAAACAAATTTAACGCGGTCTCACTGGCTCCGATTGCAATACTCCCATGGGACAGTCCCACACATTCTGCCAGTTCCTCCTCTGCCGTAAAAAGCTGTTCCATGGCCGCTGCTACATGTGTATACAGCTTTTCCCCTTCCGTAGTCAGAAAAACTCCACGGTTCGTCCGCACCAGAAGCGTACAATGAAGCTGCTGTTCCAGACAGTTCATTGCCCTTGTCACATTCGGCTGGCTGTTTCCCAACACCCTTGCAGTCCTCGTAAAATTATTGTATTTCGCAACGTAATAAAAAATTTTATAATACTCAAAATTCACATCCATAGCTCGCCCTCAATCATATCAAATTATTATTTCTGCTATATCAATTATAGTTTTCACATATTTCTATTTCAATAGTATAATTTTAGCGAAAAAAAGAAAAGGAAGCGATTCATTTATGGCAGAAAAAACAATTTTTCCACGCGAAGAAAAAGCAGATGTTTTATTCAACAAAATATTAAATGATCCATGGGCATGTGAAAAACTCCAGGGGACTTTCTGCAATTCCCTGTTTTGCAATGAGGATAACAATTTTCCATTATCTCCCGCTGAATTTTCCCAGGCACTTTTTAATGCTTATCACAACAGAGATCTGTCAGCTTTTCTTATGGCAATCTGTCAAAATACATTATTCGATCTGCTCCGGAATTCATTTCTGATTCCGTACCGTTTTAACGCAGACGGCAGAACGAATCCGATTATCATGACTGACGAATCGGGCAATTTACTGCCCGGATATAAAACAACCGTACATGAAAAAGATTACCAGCATTTTTATGATGTCTACTGTGATCTTGACAATAAGAAAAATATTTATTTTGCACAGGCCTACCGTTACCGCCATGCCTATGCTTCTGAAAAAATGGATATGGAACAGCAGATTCTGGAAAAAAATACCGGTGTACTGATCATCCGCGAGCTGCCCGACACTGTCAAGCTGAAAGAGACAGAGGCAGAAGCTTATTCTGCTGTCTGGGATCTTATGATCAAACTGGAGAAAAGTCTTCCTATGGCGTATATTTTCTATGGGCAGGATTCTCTGGTAGAGGAAAACACCCGCTATGATGAGATTGGTATTTTTCTACCGGATTCGCTGTTTTTGAAGAATCTGGAACGACATGTAAAAAAAGCAGAGGCGATCATTTATGCAGAAGAATAATTATATGGATATCATGGAAAAAAATCATATGGAAATCCCCTGGCACGATTACACGGAAAACGACAGCAATGTTCTGATCAATAAAGCAGGGCTGATCGAGAAGGCTTCTGTTATCGGAAGAGTCGGATTGATCATGCTCTCCTGTGGAACCGGAGCATGGCGTGTCCGCACTTCCATGAACCGTCTTGCAAAGGAACTTGGTGTCACCTGCACCGTGGATGTCGGACTTATGTCCATCGAATTTAACTGTTTTGACGGAAAAGAATGTGTCTCACAATCCTTAAGCATTGCCAATACAGGTGTCAATACCTCAAAGCTTTACCGTATGGAACAGTTTGTTGACAATTTTCCAAAACAGGAAGCCCATCTGACAGGTGAAGAGATTCACAGACGTCTGGATGAAATCGAGTCTATTCACACACTCTACTCCCCTGCCAAACTTGGTCTCGCCGCTGCACTCGCATGTTGTGCTTTCACGTTCCTGCTGGGTGGTGGTCCGATTGAAATGGTTCTCGCCTTTATCGCAGCCGGTATTGGAAATGTGATCCGCACCAAACTGATCAAACACCATTATACGTTATTTTTAAATATTGCAGTATCAATCTCTGCCGCCTGTCTGACTTATACCGTATGTCTGCATCTGGCAGAAATGTTATTCCATATTCCGTCCTTCCACGAGGCAGGATATATCTGTTCCATGTTGTTTATCATACCAGGATTTCCATTCATCACAAGTGGAATCGACCTTGCCAAGCTTGATTTGAGATCCGGACTGGAACGCCTCACTTATTCCGTGATCATCGTGCTGGTCGCTACCATGTTTGCATGGATCATGGCATTGCTCTTAAAATTGCAGCCACAGGATTTTTCCTCATTATCCATCGATCCTGTCCTTCATCTGTTACTGCGGTTGATCACAAGTTTTTGCGGTGTATTCGGATTCTCTATTATGTTCAACAGTTCGATCCCGATGGCAGCCACGGCTGCCTTTATCGGTGCCATCGCAAATACATTGCGTCTGGAACTGGTCAACTTTACGGCTGCACCTGCCGCTGTCGCCGCTTTTACAGGCGCATTAACCGCCGGACTTCTGGCTTCCATCATAAAAAAATGGAACGGTTATCCACGTATTTCACTAACCGTTCCATCCATTGTTATTATGGTTCCAGGACTTTACCTTTATCGTGCAATTTATAATTTCGGGATCATGTCACTGACAGAAGCTGTCTCCTGGTTTGCTGCTGCGATCATGATCATCATTGCGCTTCCGCTTGGTCTGATTTTTGCAAGAATCCTGACAGACCGCACGTTCCGCTATTGCACCTGATGCAAATTTTTTCTTTCCATTAACAAACTTTTTCCAGGATCTCATTTAAGGCATTGCCACTGCTGGAATGACTTCTTACCACTTCGGCTTTGCTGCGCTCCGCCTCCGCTACCGCACATTTTACCATCTTGTGGGAAACTGTATTGGTAAACAGGATAATCAGATCCGGTGACCCAATCTGGCTGCTTAACTTTGCCGGCATCTGGGTAAATACTTTTGCCTTACATTTATGCTCCTTGCAAATCTTTTTATACTGACACACCATACGGTCATGTCCTCCAATAATGACTACGCTCATAAACTGTCCTTTCGTTATAATGCTTACCTTATTATAATGCTGCGAGCTGTTTTCCAAGGTCTTTACATGCATCTAAGGCAGCATCGTCCGGTGCTTCCTGACAGATCACGCCCTCTCCGTTCACAACGGTTGCTCCGGCTGCTGTCATACGGTCTACCCAGTCACGCATCCACTGTCCATCGCCCCATCCATAAGAGCCAAACAAAGCGATTGTCTTACCTGCTGCAAATCCTTCCACATCGCATACAAATGGTTCCATCTCGCCTTCTTCGAGCACTTCTGCTCCCATTGCAGGACAGCCCATTGCGAAACCTTTTGCAGCTTTTAAATCATCTAAGGATGCACTTGCAACATCAACAACCACTGCTTCTTTTCCTGCTGCCGTTACACCCTCTGCAACTGCGTTTGCCATACTCTCTGTGTTTCCTGACTGTGACCAGAATACGATTGTTACTTTATCCATGATTCTTTCCTCCATACTATCTGCAGTTTTATGTTTTTATTTTTTCACATTCCTGCATTTTCTATTCTTTATCAGTTTATGAAGTTAGTACACGCTAACCTATAAATAAAAATTAAGCATAACAGGCAGCCATCTCGCTCACACTGCGTCCACTTGCAAGCAGCTGTATCAAAACTTTTCTTGCCTCTTCATATCTGTTAAACAAAGCCTTCTTCTCCTCTACATGTCCGTACACTTTCCAGTAGCCGGCATACAGATAATTGTGACCTTTGTTCTCAATGAATCCCTCCACATCTTCCACAGGATAACCGAGCAATAATCCCATCTCATGTGGAAATTCTGCAATCTGCTCCATACAGTCTGCATAGCGTTTCTGAAAACAGCTTAAAACATCGTTTAAATCCAGGCTTTCGTATCCAAAACTCTTCATCGACTGACAGACTCTATCCTGCATCAGGTACGCTTTCAAACCATCCTCGCGGTACACTAAAAAGGTTGCTTTATCTTCGCTTTCCAACAGCAGATAATGGGAAATACCGGAACGTTCCAACACCTGTTTCATCTGTGGTGCAAGTTTTTTCTCCACATTCAGTAAATTAGAAACCTTCATGCCGGAAATCATCGGTGCACACTGTACGACCAGATGTGTCTCAATTCTTTCTCTGTCTAATCTTGTGATCATCTCGTATACTTCCTGACTCACTTTGCTCTCCTTTGCTTTTCGGTTAGTTATATCTAACTCATAGGTATATATTACACAAAAAAAGAAAACGTGTCAACACTGTTATTGAAACGTTTTCTCGTTAAGCTTCTATCTCAATTCCTTCCTGCACAAAAATGCGCAGATCAAAACAAAAATACAGCAGACCACCCATGTGACCGGTTCGCAAAGGCACACTGCAAAATACCCATATGCCGGCACGACCCAGATAGCAAAAATCACCTTTCCTATCAATTCCAGACTACTGCACACAAGCGGCATCATCAAATGATTCATTCCCTGCAGCATATTTCTCAAAATAATAATCACTGCCATCGTAGGAATCAGCGGAAAACTGATTCTGAGATATAATGCAGTATTATAAATAATATCCACATTACTGCTTCCTGTTACCAGTCTGACAGCATCTTCCACGAAGAAAGTGACAAAAATCATGGAAAAAATCCACCAGATTGCAAAAAGAAAGAATGCTGACCATACTCCTTTTTTGATTCTGTTTCGATTTCCGCCGCCCATATTCTGGCTCGTATAAGTTGCAACACTCGTTCCAAGCGCAAGTCCCGGCGTATGGAAAAGTTCCGCCAGCCTTCTTGCGCCTACCTGCGCCGTAATATACAGATTTCCAAGTGCGTTGATGCTTCCCTGTAAAATAACACTTCCAATATTATAAATTGCACTCATCAAAGCCATGCTAAACCCCGCGACAACCATTTCAAGCACAAATTTTTTCTCCACCTGATAATCTTTTCCTTTAAAATGAAGCAGTGGATAATTGCGCCAGATAAGTATGAATGCAAGAAATGCACTTACCCCCTGTGATAAAACCGTTGCAAACGCTGCACCTCCGATTCCCATCGCCAGTGGTGCCATAAACGCATAATCCAATGAAATATTCAAAACGCTGCTGAACAGCAAAAACAAAAGGGGTGTCATACTGTTTCCAACCGCCTGAAGCATAGCTGCTTCCATATTATACGCCATCGTAAATGGTATTCCGATCAGTATGATCGTAAGATATTCCATCGCACCTGCCATCGTCTCTTCCGGAACCTGCAAAAGGATCAGCAGCGGTTCTTTACACAACAGAAAAATGGACATTAATACAATGGATACCGACATGGAAATTGTCACCATCCAGCAGGAGACATGCTTCATTTTTTGCTCATCCCCTGCTCCAAAGCTGCGGCTTAAAGACAACGCCAGTCCATTGTTCATTCCAAATGCAAAATTTGTGATAAGTCCATATAGCGCCGAAACTGCTCCAATCTGTGCGAGTGCGTGATCTCCCAGAACATGTCCGGCAATTGCAGTATCCGCCAGATTATAAAACTGCTGTAGCAGATTTCCAAAAAACAGTGGCAGCGCAAATTTTAATACAAGCCGGAACGGATTTCCCCTTGTCATATCCAGCACACGGCTTTTTTCATTTGTTTCCATCGTAATCCCTGCTCCTTTAATCTTTACTCAGAAACCGGTCCCACTCTTCGACATCTGCGCTTCCACTTACTTTAATCATGAAAGTATGGTCCTCCGTATCAATGGATACCGTATAGACACCTTTCTCCTGCTCGATGGAATAGATTTCGCATCCTTCCAGTTCCTTTAATTTTGCTGCCTGATCTTCTGCCGCGATCAGTATATCCTCTTTCTTTTCTTTCAGATTACCGTCTGCGTCATAAACTTTATAGCCTTCCTCGACAAATGCCGTAATCTCCGGCTCACGGATTTTCAGTTTCAGTTCATTTGCACGCATTTCGCGGATATCACGATTGCACGAATTTTGTGGTAAAATCGTCACATTGTCCAATATCATTTCAAAGATCCCATTGACTGCGCAGGTTTCTGCAATGTATGCGCCCTCAAATCTGAAGTTTTGTAATTCATTTTCAGTATAGTATTTCATTTGTTTTCTCCTGTCATTGATATCTTATTTGTAAATTGAATTATTTCTTTTACTGTTCGTGATTGTCCTGCTCCTGCAACTTTCTCACTTCGTCTAACGGAAGTCCTGAAATTACTGCAATCTTTTCAGGTGTGAATTCCTGTAAAGCAAGCATACGCTTTGCTGTTTCAAAAGCTGCCTGATTTTTGCCTTCTGCCAGTCCAACTTCATGTCCAATCTCACGACCAGCCTCAAACTCTGCCTTTCTCAACTTCTTCTCTTCCAATTCTTTATCATACTCAAAAATGCTCATATTAATAACCTCACTCCGGTTTCGGGATACGAATGAAACACACAGATTATTTTGGAACCTTCTGTATCAACTGAGATTGTATAGACGCTATTCTCACAGTCTATAGAATAAATTTCACAGCACAGGTCGTAGAATCTACCTCTACGATCGCCTGCATTAATTTAATTCGAGCATTCTGTCAATACAGCGTTTTGCTCCCTTACTTACTTCCTCAGGTAAAATAATTTCTTCACCGGCAAGGCCTTTCAGACAATTATATACATCTACTAAAGTTGTAAGTTTCATATTGTGGCATACACAATCCTCGGAAAGTGGATAAAACAGCTTATCCGGACACTCATACTGTAAATGGGAAACTATGCTGTTTTCTGTTCCAATGATAAATTCCTTATCTGTACTCTTCTTCGCATAGGACATAATTCCAGTTGTGCTTCCTATGTAGTCTGCATTCTTGGTTACTGCAGCGGCACATTCCGGATGGACAAGAAGCTTCGCATTTGGATGTGCTTTCTTTGCTTTTGCCACATCTGCTTTGCCCATTCTAAGATGAGTTGGGCAACCACCCTTGATAAATTTAAAAGTTTTCTCAGGAATCTGTTCTGCTACCCATGCTCCGAGGTTACAGTCCGGAATAAAAAGAATCTTGTCGTTCTCCAGCTTCTTAACAATAGATACCGCTGATGCAGATGTAACACATACGTCACACAATGTCTTCAATTCAGAAGTTGTATTAATATAGGCTACTACTGTATAATCCGGATACTGTTTTTTTAATTCTTTCAATTCTTCCACAGAAAGCTGTTCTGCCATAGGACATCCTGCTTCACCGCTGGAAAGAAGTACTTTCTTGTCTGGTGAGAGAACCTTCACGGTTTCTGCCATAAAACGGACTCCGCACATAAGGATCGTCTGTTCCTGTGTTTTGGCAGCCTGCTGGCTCAATGCAAAGGAATCTCCCATATAATCCGCAACTTCTAATATCTCATGGTTTTGATAGGCATGTGCCAGAATACATACTTCTTTTTCTTTTTTTAATCTAAGGATCTCGTCCTGAATTTCTCTTGTCGTCATCTTTCCCTCTTTTATCACAGAAAGGCTTTCTTCTTCCGGTATTCGTTCTGTCTTAATGTGATCTCATTTTTAATTTGTTTTCCAAACGACAGTATCAATACCGGATCTCACTGCCTTTTGCTCACTTTAGTAAAAGTATACGATTTGAAATATACACTGTCAACACAAAAAATTTACAGGTGTCTTGTCAGTTGTAAAATTAAGTGTTATACTTGGAGCAATCTGTAAAAAAACACTATTTTATTAACATAAAAGAATAGGAAAAGAATATGAAAACAGATATACTTATAGTTGGAAGTGGCTGTTCCGGATTATATGCAGTCTTAAATCTTCCTGATGAATTAGATATTATGCTGATCACGAAGTCTGATTTTGAAAGCAGTGATTCCTTTTTGGCTCAGGGAGGCATGTGTACGTTAAAAGATCCGTCTGATTATGACAGCTTTTTTGAGGACACATTAAAAGCCGGACATTATGAGAATGACCAGAAGTCTGTCGAGATCATGATCAAGTCTTCCCCTGATGTAGTGAAAGATTTGGTAAAATACGGTGTCTCTTTTACCCGGGACGAAAATGGTGATTTTGTCTATACAAGAGAAGGTGCACATGCTCATCACAGAATACTTTTCCATGAAGATATCACTGGAAAAGAGATCACAAGCCACCTTTTAAATGCCGTCAAAAAATTAAAGAATGTAAGAATGTATGAATATACGACTCTCTTAGATATCCTTTGCGATGGCAGCAAGTGTTGTGGTGGAATTATCAGGTGGCCGGATGGCAGGGAAGAACAGGTTGAAGCTGACTATGTAATACTTGCAACCGGCGGTATTGGTGGAACATACAAGCATTCCACTAATTTCAAACACCTGACCGGTGACGGCGTGGAGATTGCCAGACGTCATAATATTGAACTGAAAAATCTTGATTATGTCCAGATTCATCCTACTACTCTTTACTCTGATAATAAAGAAGAAAGAAGCTTTCTTATTTCTGAATCTGTAAGAGGTGAAGGTGCCAGGCTTTATGATAAGAATATGAACCGTTTTGTAGATGAACTGCTGCCAAGAGATCTGCTTACACAGGAAATCTACAAACAGATGGAGAAAGACGGCACCGATTTTGTGTGGGAAGATTTAAGAACCATCCCGCGTGACGAATTAATAAGTCATTTTCCAAATATTATTGAACATTGCAGCCAGGCCGGTTATGATGTGTTCCATGAATGTATTCCCATCGTTCCGGCTCAGCATTATTTTATGGGCGGAATCAAGGTAAACCATAACAGTAAAACTTCTATGGATCATCTCTACGCAGTCGGTGAAACCGCATGCAATGGGGTTCATGGTAAAAACAGACTTGCAAGCAACTCCCTTTTAGAGAGTCTTGTATTTGCAAAAAGAGCAGCAAAAGAAATTGCTGGCGAAAGGAGATAATATGTACGATCAGGTAACATTAGGGTTAAATGTAGACCCATTTATATTAAGTGCTTTAAAAGAAGATATCACAAGTGAGGACGTATCCACAAACAGTGTTATGCCACATCCACAGCAGGGCGAGGTAGACTTGATCTGCAAAGAAGATGGCATTATCTGCGGTCTTCAGGTTTTTGAAAGAACCTTTACTCTGCTTGATTCCAATACAACCGTAGATTTTTTTGTAAAAGACGGTGACCATGTAAAAGCCGGTGAACTTATGGGCAAGGTTCATGGTGATATCCGTGTGCTTCTCTGCGGAGAGAGAACTGCTCTTAATTACCTTCAGAGAATGAGCGGAATCGCAACCTATACAAGCCAGGTGGCAAAGCTCCTTGAAGGAACCGGGATCAAGCTTTTAGACACAAGAAAGACTACACCGAACAACCGTATTTTTGAAAAATATGCCGTGAGAGTCGGTGGTGGAAATAACCACAGATACAACCTTTCTGATGGAGTACTTCTCAAGGATAACCATATCGGTGCCGCAGGTGGTGTAAAAGAAGCTGTCAAAATGGCTAAGGCATATGCACCTTTTGTAAGAAAAATCGAAGTTGAAGTTGAGACTTTTGAAATGGTACAGGATGCCGTGGAATCAGGTGCTGATATTATCATGTTAGACAACATGGATAATGATCTTTTAAAACAATCCATCGATTATATTGCCGGCAGAGCTGAAATCGAAATTTCCGGAAATGTTACAAAAGAAAACATTGAAAGAATTAAGAACTTTGGTGTAAACTATGTATCAAGTGGAGCTCTGACTCACTCAGCTCCAATTTTGGATATTTCACTTAAAAATTTACATGCAGTTTAGAAAGGACTTTGACAGATGAACGGAGAGATCAGGAGAGCAAAAATAGAAAATATTTTGAAATCCAGCGCTGTGCCTGTCCCTGGAGTTACTCTGGCAAAAGACCTGGATGTAAGCAGGCAGATCATCGTTTCGGACATTGCTCTTCTTCGTGCAAATGGCCTGACGATCCTTTCCACAAACAAAGGTTATATTATTCCAAAACAATCCGCCTGCCAGCGGGTATTTAAAGTGATCCATACAGATGATCAGGTTGGAGAAGAACTCTCTCTGATCGTTGATAATGGCGGTGTTGTCAAAGATGTTTTTGTTTATCACAAGGTTTATGGTGTTATCCGGGCTGATATGAATATCCGTACAAGACGCGATGTCAAGAAATTTTTAGAAGGACTCTCTTCCGGAAGTTCCAGCCTTCTTAAGAATGTAACCGGTGGTTATCATTACCATACGATTGAAGCTGAATCCGAAGAGATTTTAGATGATATTCAAAATGAACTCGCAGAAAAAGGTTTTCTGGCCAAGCTGCAGGATTATGAACCGGTAGATTTCTGGGGCGAAGAAGAATCAAATACCAACGTTTAAAACAATTGCCAAACGCTGCTGTGCGATCCTTGCGGAGCGTTTTTGATGTAGTGAAAATGAAGTTTCCTATTCCAACAAAAAAGTGTCAGTCCGGCATTTCCGGAACTGACACTTTTTTTGTTGGATATTTTTATCTCATAAGATTTCTTTTCAGATGCTTGCCTATATTGTATACCACTTGATCTCATTTGCTTCCATCTCAAGATCAAAGCTGCTTCCGTCGCCACGGTATACGGTCGTTTTCTGTGGTTCATATGTATTATTTACAACACAGTATTTTCCGTTTTTCACATACGCATGCACTTCTACGTTGAAGTTCGTGCTATACCACTGATGAAGTTCATCTTCACTGTGTGTGCTCCATAAAATACTGCGGTACAGGATTCTGCTGTTCTCAAAGCTGTATGGAAGTCCGCTGATGTATACAGAGCGGCCTGCTCCAAATCCGTTGACAGCCATCTGTACTTCCTTCTCTCTCTGCACAAGGATCTCTGTTCCCTCGTATGCATAGATACTCTTCTTTCCTTCTCCGAAATCTACCGGTTTTGTGGTATCTGCAAGAATGAAGTGTTCCGGATGTTCGTCCCAGTTATACTTGTCATAGTTTAACGTAAATCCTGTTTCTTTCTCTACCCCGATCAGATCTGCAAGCTGTAAATAGTGTCCCTGATACTGGTGTCCTGCCGGTTCCCCGATACCGATGAATCCGCCTCCCTCATATACAAATCTGCGGATCGCAGAAGAAATGACCGGATTCTCCCAGACTGCTCCACCTGTATGTGCTGTATCACCATCACCTACGTTAATGATCACATCAATATCTTTTAATATATCTTCATTTTCTAAAATATCATCAAAAGAAATGAACTTCACATCAAATGGTGCTCCACTTAACGCTTCGATAATACCTGCATAGCTGTAATTCTGTTTCTGGTACAGTGCGTGATGTACCATATGGCATCCCCAGCTTCTGATCCTGCCCCAGCTGTTTAATACTGCTACTTTCTTCACGCAATACGGTGTCGTGCCTTTTGCATTTTCATACAATTCGCGGAACTCGTTGCAGACGCTTTCCACATAGTCTAAAAATTCCGGGAATTCCAGTGCAAGTTTTAAGTATCCGCCATATCCGATACGGTCGATCGGTTTTCTTAAGATGGCACGGCGTGCTGTCACCCAGTTTTCCTTTGCTTCCTTGACAGGATCTCCGCCCTCATGGAAGGTATCAGGGAAAAAGTATGGAAGGAATCTTCCTTCTGTATATTTTACACCTTCAATATCAGAGATCAGACGAAGTGTGCTTCCGTTTCCAACGCTTCCTACCACTGCATCAAGACCGATCGTTGCAAACTCTTCCATGAATGGTTCTGTTCCGATCCAGTGATCCCCCAAAAACATCATTGCCTCTTTGCCGCATTCATGTGTGATGTCAACCATCTCTTTTGCAAGCTTTGCAACTTCCCTGCGCTGGAATGCCTGGAAATCCTTGTATTCTTTGCTTGGTACACGATACTGGTTATTATGATAACCCTGATCGATGATAAATTCCGGACGGAATTTATAACCGACCTCTCTCTCAAACTGCTCTAAAATATATGGACTTACAGAGGAAGAATAACCGTACCAGTCAACAAACTTCTCTCTCTTAAGCTCATCAAATACAAGTGTGAACTGATGGAAGAACGTTGTATAACGGATCACGTTCACATACGGATGCTCTGCACAGTATTTGCGCAGACGCTCCATGGAATACTTATGTGTTTTCGGCTGTCTTACATCAAATGTGATCTGATGTTCAAAATCCTTCCAGCCATTTGTCACAGCATTGTACATATGGACCGGATCCCAGATGATGTAAGCTAAAAAGCTGACTGTATATTCATGGAACGGTTCTGTATCGTGGATGCAGACACAGCCGGTCTCCTCATTGTATTCCCATTTATCTGTGGATACCACTTCCCCTGTGGAGCGGTCGATGACTTCCCACCAGCGTTTTCTGTCATCTCTTGTATTGACCTGCATCAGTTCATCCGAAATTCCTTTCATTAAAGGAATCTGGAGTTCGTTACCGGTTGCAGTGTAAAAATTAGTCATGATATAACTCTGCTGCACTTCATCCGGATTTGCTTTTGCCCACGCATTATCTTTTCTTGTGGTATAATAAGTTGCATATATTTTTGCGCCGGTTTTGGTCAGTTCCTCCGGGAACTCTGTACCGTCACAGTCACGGATCGCATCCGCTCCCCAGCGTTTCATTAACTCAATTGTCTCCGGAACCACATCCAGATTTGTAGGAATTGTGACACGTCCTGTATTTTTCTCACTCATTTTTCTTCCTCACTCTATTTCATCCATATAATTACTTTCTTTTCTTCTTTTCTGCAAAAGGGCAATTATAAATCCACAATGCCATTAATAAACAGATAATTCCAATAAGCATAATTCCTAAACCTGTCATTTTTCCTGTCATACCCCATCCAAAAACAGACAGGCTTATTCCGGCAATAAAAAGAGCTGCCATTAAAATTATTCTGCATTTTGTGTGCTTTTTCCAAAATTCCATTTTAATCTCCCTTCTCATCAACCCTTTAAACCACCAACAGTCATTCCCTGTGTCAGTTTATTCTGAACACATATATATAAAATTAATGTAGGAAGCATTACTATTACAAGTCCTGCATACATAATTCCATACTGTGCTGCTGACTGCTGTGCCTGCATCAGATTTAATAATCCTACCGGTAACGTTTTCGGTCCATTTGCCGAACTCATCAGTGTCATGGAAATGATATATTCATTCCAAAAAGAAAGAAAATTAAACAAGATTACTGTAATAATAGATGGTTTTGCCATTGGGAAAATAATTTTCCACATCGTTGTACTATAACCTGCTCCATCAATATATGCCGCTTCTTCATAATCATGTGCCAATGTTGAAAAATACCCTGACAACAGATAAATTGTAAACGGAAGTGCCGTTGCAGCATATACGATTGCAAGTATGACCAGATTATTTAAAAGAAAACTTTTCCCAATTACTGATTTCAGCCAATTGTCTCCATCTCGCAGCATCAGAAAAATTGGAACAACAATATAATTCACGTTAATAAAAAGACCACCCATAAAAGCCGCATTTAAAAATTTGCTTCCTTTAAATTTAAAACGTGACAAACAATAAGCTGCTGGCAGTGCAACAATTAAAAGAATTACAAGTGCCAAAGCTGTAACAAATGCGGAGTTTAACATGTAATCTCCCATTTTTGCTGTATTCCAGGCATCAATAAAGTTCTGAAAATAAAAACCCTCCGGCAAAGTCCACGGATTTCCATAAAATTCTTTATTCTGTTTGATAGATGCCATAAATACCCATGCTACCGGAACAATAATGATGACTGCAAGCAATATTAAAACTACATAAATAAAAATTTTATACAAATGCTCGGTAGAATTCGAATGTTTCTTCTCTTTCATGTTTTTTCTCCTTAAAATTCCAGTGGTTCCCGCTCTGTAACTTTATTTACAAGTGCAGATAATGCAAATGAGAAAATGAATATCACAACACCTATTGACATACTATATCCATATAAACCCGCATCTTTTTGTCCATACATATAACTCAATGCCACTTCAGAAGCCCCATTTGGTCCGCCAGAAGTCATTGCTTTTACAAATAAAAATGCCATATTAATCGTCGAAATAATAAAGAATGTCAGTGTTGTGCGAATATTTGTCCAAATCAGAGGAATTGTAATCTGAAAAAACTGAACCATTCTTCCAGCCCCATCTAATCCAGCACTTTCATAAAGGCTTTCCGGTACGCTTGCCATAGATGCCATATACATTACCATATAATAACCAATCGCCTGCCATACCATGGCAATAATAAGGCTTACCATAACAAGAGACTCTCCTTTCCATAAAATTGGATTTTCCATTTTATGGAATAAGCTTATAATACTATTTAACATTCCGTTCTCCGGCTTATAAATTGCAGAAAAAATACCTGCAATTACTACAACCGATAAAATATTGGGAATATAAAAAATAATACGGAAAAAATTCTGTCCCCTGATTTTTTCTCTTGACAGAATACCCGCAAAAACAAGTGCAAATGCAAAGGTAACTATTGTAACAACAACAATAAGTAAAATCATGTTTTGCATGGACCTTATAAAATTAGTATCCGATATTAATGTTTTAAAATTTTTCAGACCAACAAATGCTTCATTCGGTGAATATGCACCCTTTTCAAATAACGACATTCGGAATACATTTAAGGTAGGCAATATCATAAACACAAAAAATAAAATTACTGCGGGTGCTATGCATACCGCCAAAAAACCGCTTCGTCCTCTGGCTTTTTTCATACTTTCACGTTCCTTTCAAACAAACCGTACTATTTAAAATTCGGCGGACAAAAATCCTGTCCGCCGACTCATTTTTACCACTATAGCATTAAGGAAAACTAAAAACTCTTATTTCAAATTTGCCCGCATCTGGTCACTTGCCGAAATAATTCCATCAATCCACTCCTGCTCTGTCATATCTCCTGATACCAAAGAGTTTACAGGGTCAAAGAATACAGTACGTACTTCAATACCCGGAATTGCTTCAAATGATGCAAAATTGCCCATGGCTGCCTTTGCTCCATTATCATAGATAGAATAAAACATGACATTATCACCTTCTAATTTATCTGCAATTCCTAATACCGGCTGAATAGCTCCTGCTTTTGCAAAAATTTCACATGCTTTATCACTGTATAAATATGAGATAAATAATTTTGCTGCATCCTGATGTTCTGCACCAGAAGGAATCCATGCCTGTTCAAACCATGTATAACTATAACTGTCTCCTCCCGCTTTTACCGCCGGAAGAGCTGTCATACCCCACTTAAATCCATCTGCACGAGGAGCATCTGCCATTTCACCGACAATCCAGGTTCCATTTGGCATGAAAATTGCCTTATTATCAAGTACTAACTGCTGGTTCTGTGTAAAATCCTGATCATTTGCCTGTGCCGGTGTAATAGGATTTGTGTACTCAGCTAACTTTGCAACAATATCAAAACATGTCTGTGCTTCTGGTGTTTCCCAGATACCTTCTTCATAATTTGTGGCCTTATCAAAGAATTCAGATCCGCCTGCGGCATACATTAATGCATAGAAAAATGCATCAAAATATCCTGTTGTCGGATATGTAAATAAATAAATTCCCTCTTCTTTTGCTTTATCTCCAAGTTCCCACATTTCATCCCAGGTTGTTGGAACATCCCATCCTTTTTCTTCTAAAAGACCTGCATTATAAAACAGACCACATGGGGAATAAAACATTGGTGCAAGATATGTCTTTCCATCACCATAAGGATTCGTCAATGATGTATCTGTAAATCCTCCTGCAATCTTCTCTGAAACAAGTTTATCTTCTCCCGGAACTTTCATAGATAAGACATCTGTAATGTCAGTAATCATATTTCCCTTAATAAACTGTTCCGTTAACGCAGCTTCACGTCCCGTGGCCAGATGAATAACATCCGGGTATTCGCCTCCCTGCATGGATGGTCCTATTACATCCTCCAATTTTTTATCTGTTGTAAGTTCTACCTGAATTCCGGTTTCTTCTGTAAATGCATCTGTCACTTCCTGCCACATTTGCGAACCATAACCTGTCTCAATTGCGGCTACACTGATTGTTGTTCCCGCATAGGCTGCGTATGGATTATCAGATGTTGGCTGCTCTGCCGCCTCTGTTCCTGTTTCTTCTGTTTTGCTGTTATCTGATGCAGAAGTCTCCGTTCCTGTTCCTGTGCCGCACCCCGCAAATAAAGATGCTGCCATTACCATGCTCATCATTGTACACAAAATTTTTTTCTTCATAGTAACCTCCCATTTTTGTTAATTTTCACTATAAACTCTTGTGTTTTCCTTCTTGCAATTGTTATTATAGCGTATATTTTTTCTTTTTCCTATCTATATATTGCTCTTTATTTTATAATTCTTGCTTTATTTTTAAAAATCTTGTTATTTTGCTTTTTTCATTGTATACTAAGTACAACACCGTTCCTATATAAATAGGAAATCATTGCAATTATAACATGAAAGGACTGTATTTTCCATGAGTAACCGAAAGTTTAATCTGGATAATGAGGTACAGCCGGAAATCCATTTCCGCCTGCTTTCCATCTCAGCATCCAAATTTGAAAATGACTGGACTTCTTTTCCCCACAGCCATCATTTTACGGAAATCTTCTTTATTAAAGAAGGAACCGGTCATATGCAGATAGAAAATGAATCTGTCCCGGTCTCCTCAAACAGCCTTGTCGTGATTGGTGCGCAGGTAACACACACAGAGTTTTCCGATCCGAAAAATCCGCTGGATTATTATGTGCTCGGGGTGGAAGGATTAAAACTGAATACCGACAAAGAACCGGAATACATTCACGTCCCTGCTTCTGCAAACTCGCCTTTTATCCGCCAGTGTTTTGAAAATATCCTGCGCGAAATGCATAATAAACAGGACCGCTACGCAGAGATCTGCCAGCATTATCTGGATATTTTAATTTTATATTTCTGCCGGAAAGACCATGTATCCTATGAAGTGGTGGATGCGCAGAACAGCAGCCACGAATGCCACAAGGTAAAACGCTTTATCGAACACAATTACCAGAGCATGATCTCTCTGGATTCACTGGCCGAAAACTGCAGTCTCTCAAAATATTACCTTTCACACCGTTTTGCAGAGCTTTATGGAAAATCTCCGATCGCGTACCTGAATGAAGTGCGGCTGGCGTCTGCGCGTGACCTGCTGCTCACAACCAATCACAGCATCGAAGAGATCGCCGGATGTATCGGTTTTTCCTCTACCAGTTATTTTTCGCAGTCCTTCCAGAAAAATTTTCATGAATCGCCACAGCAGTTCCGCAAATCCCACCGTGTCAGGACATGACCATTTTTCATTTTTTACAAAAAAAGACCGATCTCCTGCAAATAGATCCGTTCCAGAAGAGGCGGCATCGGAAATCCCGATGCCGCCTCTTTCGATAATGATTTTTATTTAATTATAAGGTTTTCTTTTTATTTCAGCAGACGGAAGGCTGCATATTAAGGCTTTTTACATGCTGGTCATTGATGTAACCGCAGGCTTTTAAACCAGCCTGTAAAACAGAATTCAGATTTGCACCTGACATCTGCTGTATGGTATGATCATCAAATTCGATCATGTAAGTCCGTTCGCTGTCGTCTTTATCGCAGTCTATTTTATACATATTTCTTCTGCTGATCGCACCGATCTCTTCTAAGGTATTGATCATGCGATATACGGTTGCTGTGCCGATCTTAGGATCAATTTTGGATGCTTTATAATAGATTTCTTTACAGCTTGAGCAATTTTCATTCAATATAATATCGAGTAACACCATTCTCTGCTTTGTAATCCTGCATCCCTGCTCTTTCAGCCGCTGAATCACAATTTCACGCTGCATCTGGGTTCTCTCATACTTCTGCTGATTTTCCTGTTGTTTCTGCTGTACTGACGTATGCTGATTCATTTAAAACCATGCCCTTCTTATCACCTGAAATTTGTGGTTATCATTAAAGGCAGCTTCTGTCACTGTCTTTGTTTTCTTTATTAATGGCAGCCTCTGCAATGTGAACAGTCACCGCCGCAGGAAGATTTTCCACTTTTCTTGTCGCGGACAATTCCCCTGACAATCAGAGCTACTACTGCTATTAATACTGCTAATACAACGAATGTTCCCATATGTTCTACCGCCTTTCTGATAAATCTTTTTTAAGGAGAAGCCTCTGTATGAGAGGCCTCATCCTGTAAATATCTGTTATTTTGCGCTTACTACTTTCTTTGTGTTCACGTTTAAAGAATTGCTCTCTTTGTATGGACGGAACAGTAAGTATAAGAATCCGATCACAAGCAAGAATGCTACTACAGTACCGATTCCAAATGCTCCTGTTGTGATGAGTGTTCCGATCTGGTAAATGCAAAGTGATACAACATAAGCAAGACCACACTGGTATCCGATTGCGAACCAGAACCATTTTGCATTGTTCATCTCACGTTTGATAGCTCCCATTGCTGCGAAGCATGGTGCACAAAGTAAGTTGAATACTAAGAATCCGTAAGCTGCGATTGGTGTCATGGCTGCTGCCAGGTTGCCCCAGATTTCAGCACCATCTTCTGCTACTTCTGCGAAACCATATAACATACCAAAGGTTGCTACAACGTTCTCTTTTGCAATTAAACCTGTAACGGCTGCAACTGCCATCTTCCAGCCTTCACCAGCCTGTGTCCAGCCAAGTGGTGCGAAGATCCATGCGATTGTGCTGCCGATAGAAGCAAGGATAGAATTATTTAATTCTTCTACCATACCAAAGCTTCCGCTCTCCCATCCAAAGCTCATTAAGAACCATAATACGATTGTTGATAAAAGAATGATTGTACCAGCTTTTTTGATGAAGGACCAGCCTCTTTCCCACATGCTTCTTAATACATTAGAAACAGTTGGCCAGTGGTATGCCGGAAGCTCCATAACGAATGGTGCAGGATCACCCGCAAACATTTTTGTTTTCTTTAAGATGATACCGGAGCAGATGATTGCTGCGATACCAACGAAATAAGCACTTGTTGCAACCCATCCGGAGTTTCCAAAGAATGCACCTGCGATCATGGCAATGATCGGAAGTTTTGCTCCACAAGGAACAAAGGTTGTTGTCATAATGGTCATTTTACGGTCACGGTCGTTCTCGATTGTTCTTGATGCCATAACACCAGGAACACCACATCCACTACCAATTAACATTGGAATGAAGGATTTTCCGGAAAGACCAAATTTACGGAAGATACGGTCCATGATGAATGCGACACGTGCCATATATCCGCAGCTCTCTAAGAAAGCAAGGAAAATAAATAATACTAACATCTGTGGTACGAATCCTAAAACTGCTCCGACACCGGCTACGATACCGTCAAGGATCAGTCCCTGTAACCAGTCTGCACAGCCGATTGCATTTAATCCGCTCTCAATTGCAGGTGGAATGATCTCACCAAACAATACATCATTCGTCCAGTCTGTTACGAATGCACCAACAGTTGTAACAGATACTAAATATACAATGGTCATCACTACTGCAAAAATTGGTAACGCTGCCCATCTGTTTGTCACGATGCGGTCAATCTTATCAGAAGTTGTCAGTTTTTCTTTGGTGTTCTTTGTCACACATTCGCCAATGATAGAAGAAATGTATACGTATCTCTCATTTGTGATAACACTCTCGGTATCATCATCAAATTTGTCTTCCATCTCTTTGATCTCTGCGGATACATCCGGAACGTTTGTCATCATTTCATTGATCTTATCATCTTTTTCCAGTAATTTGATCGCGAAGAATCTCTTCTGTTCTTCCGGCATTCCTATGATCTTCGCTTCTACTTCTGAAATAATATCTTCTGCATCTTTGGAGAACTCGTGTGCAACAACGGCGGATTTTCTGCTCTCTGCAAGTTTTACGGCCTTCTCTGCCGCCTCTTTGATTCCGGTTCCTTTTAAAGCGGAAATCTCAACAACTTCGCAGCCTAATTTCTGGCTTAATTTGTCTGTGTGGATCTTCTCACCGCTCTTTTCTACAACGTCCATCATGTTCACTGCCATGATCACCGGGATTCCAAGTTCCATTAACTGTGTGGAAAGATACAGGTTACGTTCAATGTTTGTACCGTCGACGATATTTAAGATCGCATCCGGTCTCTCTGCGATGAGGTAGTTTCTTGCAACAACCTCCTCTAATGTATATGGAGACAAAGAATAGATACCCGGTAAGTCCATGATAACGACATCTTTATGTCCTTTTAATTTTCCTTCTTTCTTCTCTACCGTAACACCCGGCCAGTTACCAACAAACTGGTTGGAACCTGTCAGAGCATTAAATAATGTTGTTTTACCGCAGTTTGGATTTCCTGCGAGTGCAATTTTAACTGCCATGATCAACTCTCCTTTTCTGCTTCTATGTAAGTCCGTTTCCATGTTTGGAATCCGCATGCTGCACCCTGCAAAAGTATGCCAGCACTACTCATTTTCATAACATTTTTATCTTTCGAGTTAGTCTTATGTAACCCATGGATAAAAAAAATTATTCCACTTCGATCATCTCTGCATCTGCTTTGCGGAGTGATAACTCGTATCCGCGCACAGTAACTTCTACAGGATCGCCAAGTGGTGCTACTTTTCTGACAAAAACATCCACACCTTTTGTGATACCCATATCCATGATCCTTCTCTTAACCGGGCCCTCGCCAGTTAACTTTTTGACTTTTACTGTCTGTCCGACAGCTGTTTCTTTTAATGTCATTTCCTAACGGCTCCTTTTTTATATTTTAATCATTTATCAGCAGACAGGCAACGCCCTGTCATTGCTTACAGCTTACAGGCTGGCACACCTAGACCATGATCTTGTTTGCCATGTCTTTTCCGATCGCAACCCTCGAATCCTTGACATTCACGATCATGTTGCCACCGATCTCAGATACGACCGTAACCACGCCTCCGGTTACAAATCCGAGATTCTCTAAAAATCTTCTGGTTTCTTCTTTTCCGCCAACTTTTTTGATTGTATTCTCTTCACCTGTTTTCACCATTGTTAAAGGCATCATATCTTCCTCTTCCTTATCTTTCCAAAGACTATTGATAATCTTTTTCGTTTCTACGTTGGTTAGTATAATCTAACGATAGTTAGTTGTCAATAACTTTTTTTGTATATTTTTCTAAAATATTTTCTTTTGCATGGCTGCACAATTTTTTATTATTTTAAGTCACTATTTTCAGTGAGATGTAAACCTTCTCAGACATACGGGCATGAAAAAAGAAGCCATCACACAGTTTCCTGTGCAATGGCTTCTTTCGTATCATTTATTACTGTTTATTCTGCTTATTCTGTTTTAACTCTTTTTTCCATGCCATATAGCTTGTGTACTCTTCACTCTTTTTGAACTTACGTTTTTTCAGAATGAACATCACAAGTGAGAGGATGAATCCTACTACACCGATGGTCGCAATTGTCTTTAAGATCACAAGTAATTTTGGCTGTACAAATTTAATGGTTGTATTTTCGCCAACACCGTTCATGGCAACAGAGTTTGCTAATACATACAGGTCATGGTGGCATGCCTCACGCATTGCTGTTACCATAACCGGATCATTTTTATATGCCGGCAATTCTTTGGTCACATACGGCATCATGGCATCATAGGTTGTAACACCACCTGCCATCACTCCGTCCGGACCATTGACATATGGGTTAAGAACGTTATCTGTGATGGTAAGTCCATTGCTGCCCCACTCATTTCTCATGATTCCGGTCATCAATCCTTTGTTACCTCCGGACCATATGCATCCCCAACGTGTGTAAGCAACCATGGTTCCGTTTGCATTTCCCTCTTCAAATACATCCTGGAATGCTTTTAAATATACTTCACGTGCTGCCTGCTCAGTGAGCCATACGCCAAGACCGATACGATCCTGCTCGCAGTCGTTTAATGCAAAGTGTTTCATTACAACATGAACACCTTTTTCCTGGATAGCTGCCACTTCGTAAGCACTCATTTTTCCGGAAAGGAATCCGTCTTCACTGTAGTACTCGAAGTTACGTCCACCATAAGGAGTTCTGTGGATATTGTTACCCGGTCCGTAAAGAATCGCAACGCCTGCAGACAGACAGTTATTACCGATCACTTTACCAATTTCTGTCATAATATCCGTATTGAAAGTTGCTGCCATCACATCCTCAGATGTAAATGCAGTTGCTGTCAGTTTTTCTTTATCCGTATTGCCGAATAAGGAAGCAGTCAGTCCCTGTGGTCCGTTCTCATCACGGGAACCCGGAGCCTGGATTGATTTGATCGGCATTGTCCAGTGGAAGGAGTCGCCGATTAAAGTTACCATCTCATCATAGGTAAGCTGGTCTAATAAAGTATCCCAGTCAGCATCGTCGTAATCTTTACCGATCATATCGTATAAAGTAAGACCATTTTTTGCACCTAATGTCGGCATCTCTACCGTATCATAATCTGCTGCATCATACTGAACTACCTGCAGGTCATCGATCATAGTATCTGTTAATGCAAATACCGGAGATTCTGCTGGGAATGTTCCCTCCCAGTCATTACGTGAAAGGTAAGTTACGGAGTTATCTCCGGCACCTTCGTAAAGGTTCATATCGGAATCAGATAACTGGTTTGTCACCTCTGCACCGCTCTTAGATACTGCATAAGTAGTGGTGTCTAATGTATCATTTGTCCACTGGAATGTAAGTTCTGCATTACCTTCTGCATCCATTCCATTCTCAGTTGTAAATCCTTTTGCTGCAAGAATGTTGTTCACAGCATTGTGTGCATCTGTTGCTGCTGTAAAATAGTAATCGCCTGCATCTAAAATGTAAGTACCTGCACCATATGCATCATAAGATGCGATATCTGCTCTGTCTACATTGATTGTTAATGTCTGGGACTCACCCGGAGCTAAAATATCTGTTTTGCCGAATCCGCATAACTGTACTGCAGATTTCTCTACAGAATTCTCTTTGTCATACTCTGTATATGGAGACTGTGCGTAAATCTGAACGGTCTCTTTTCCAGAATAAGTATCGCCTGTATTGGTAACTGTCACATTAAAGTTATAGGAATCTGTTGCAGCATCATAAACGCCCGTCATGTCACTGTACTCGAAATCTGTATAGCTTAATCCATAACCGAATGGGAATGCTACATCATCGCTGTATACATAGCTTCCTGCATTTCCGGTTCCCATAACCGTGTCTTCATAACGTGTTTCATAATATTTGTATCCAACGTAGATACCTTCCTGATATACCATGTAGCTTTTTGCTTTTTCAGGAACCAGTTCTTCTGTATAGCCTTCATAAGTAACAGGGGTAAAGTTTGCCATAGCTGGGGAAGACATATTATCGTAGCAATAAGTATCTACAAGGCTTCCGGATGGATTGACGTTACCTGCAAGGATATCCGCCACTGCATTGATACCTGTAATTCCGACATCGCCGATCCACAGACAGGCATCTACATTATAAGTATTGTCTTTTAAGAAATCCACCTGTAATGCATTTGCAGAGTTGATCAGCACAATGATCTTGCTCACTGTTCCGTCTGCTTTCATTGCTGCCACATTGGAAAGCATTTCTTTTTCATTGTCATCTAATGCAAGGTAATTGACATCACCGTATGCCAGGTCAGCCCCCTCACCACCTACACGGGATAATGTGACGATCGCCGCATCTCCATAAGAGCTTACAGAATCTTTCACTTCGTCTGTGTACTCATTCCATGGGACTTCAGTTACAACGGCACTTGCAGTTGCGATCGTACCACCTTTGCCACGTTTGTACATTCCCATCTCTTCGGATTCATAGAAGTTCCAGAGTGTTTCATTTACATTGAAACCTGTTTTTTCCATTGCAGTTTTTAAGGTGTCTGCTGTGGAAGCATCAATGTTACCGGATCCTGTACCACCATAAACAAGGTTTACAGATGAATTGGAAAACAGACTGACATTGGCACCCTCTGCCAAAGGAAGTGCATTGTTCTCATTCATAAGAAGCGCTGCACCTTCTGCCTCCACCTGCTGAACAAGCTGTAATCCATAGTCAACCATATCTTCTGCAGACTCAAAGTCAGAGGTAAAGTACTGTGCGCTTTGATCCTCATTCTTTAATTTCCAGAATGTTCCTCCGACGAAAATAGCCAGTGAATTATCAAAAACATTTAATAAACTGTACAGTGGCACAAAGATCACTGCCAGAATTGCACATACAATTGATAATCCTTTCCATGGACGGATCGCTCTGTGTTTTGCTTTACGGAAAGCCTTCTTACGGGCTTTCACTTCTTTTTTGTTCTCTCCCATAAATTTTCTCCATTTCTTTTTTCAAACTTCGTCATTTTGACGGAATTTATTTATGATGTGTCCTTATTTTATTAAAATTTTGTTAAAAAATCAACAAAGTGGACTTAGTCGGTTCATTTTGTGACGTAAGTGGCATAAAAAAATACAGCCTATAAGACTTTCATCCTATAAGCTGTATCTTTTGCATAAATTATGTTTTCTATAATTTTTATTTTAATCCTTTGGTCAATGGAATTAACATTAACAGTGCGATAATGCCGACAAGTCCGATCACAACACCAAGTACCATTTTTCCAAATACCATGCATAAACACATTCCAATTCCAAATAAAAGTGCTCCAAAGATAGATAAAATGATTGTACCGACTGTTTTTCCACTTAAATGGATTGGCTCTTTTCCTTCCATTCTTCTCCATACGATCAACGTGATAAGAAGAATTACAAGTCCGATCACACCTGCGATAACTCCCTGCCGAAACATTCCCCATTCTTCGATCAGTGCCATGCACATTCCAAGTGCGAAAAATACCATTCCGATTGTTCCAAGTATTAATGCTGCAAAATTACTTTTTTTCATGTTTGTTTTCCTCCACTACTTTCTTTCCTACTTTTCCTGTTTTTAACTGATATTCAGCCATAATGTATTCCTCCGTTTTTCTGTTGGTTTTGATTGCTTTACTTTATGGACTGATTCTAGCGTCCGATTGTTTCGTTATTGCTTATGTTTTGTTTTAGAATTGTTAATGTTTGGGGGAAAATTAAAATAAGACTTTTTTGATATGACTTTCGATACTTGACCCATTAGAGTGCGCCGCAAGGCACACAAACTAAATATCCGCCATATCAAATCGGATATGGCGGATACATTTAGAAAAACATTTTAAATATTTTGCTCGTCTACTTGACAAGAGAGTGACCATATTTCAAACATATTCCCTTCTTCTTACATCCGATTTCAAAATATTTATAAAATATATCTCACATTAATTCATATGTTTTCTTGTAGCATCTTCCTGTCGCTTCTTCTCTGCTTCCTGAAAAATTCTGTCCGCTTCTTCCTTCCGTTTCCTTTCTTCCTCTGCAAAAAAGGAAAGCCCTTCTTCTGTCGTTACGAATCCGTTTTCGCTGCTCAAGTTATCTGTGAGTGTCGCAAGATACGAAATCTTGGAACGGATAACTGGATGCTGCTTTAACGTGTAGACTTCTCCAATCTCCAAACCCGTGACATCCAGAAAATGTTTTACAGCCGGTTCAAATAGCTTCTCGGCATATGCACCCTGTTCTGCTTCCATCTGTTTCGTTAAGCGTTCGTATTCATTCCGATACGGAAGATCGGTCAGCATAGGTTCTTTATAAATACAGACATCCATGCGTTTTATCCCATGAATCTTAAACAGTGCGACAATTTCAGGATACTTGGTTTTCGGAAACCGGCAGTAGTACCCGATAAACTTCCCTTTTACCTCTCTTGTGTACTTGTTGTATTTATCTGCTTCGGTTATATACACCTTTGCATACCAGATCAATGCAGCCGCAAATGCGATTGCAAGAAGGAAATGTACCTGCCAGAGACCTCCAAATCCAAATACTACAAAAAAGAATACTAATGCGGCTCCGATTGCACTACCCTCATCCTGAATCTGTCAGTTTTTCTCTACCTGATACAGCCCAACAAATAGTCCTGCAATAGAGAGGACTACAGCGGACCACAGACAGTTCTCAAACCATATCTCTGGAAGCAGGAAATACAATGGAATTAACAGCAGTATTGGACCGAATATCCAACATATCAGCAAGCCAGATTCCCTTGCAATCTTATCCTGTTCACGTCTTGAAAGCGTGTTATATCCTTCGACAGACTTCACCGCCTGTCTTGTATTCATCATTTTTTTTAACATCATCTATCTCCTGTAATTTATTGATCAATTTAACATTGGTAAAATCATTGTTTTATACCTCCTTGTTTCATAGCCTCTCGCATACCACCCTGCACCGTTTTTTATGGAATGCAATGCCATACGCTAAAATATCACACCTTCCATTCTCCCTGAGTGTTTCATCGTATCTGCGATTTTTAATCTGCGCCATTGCATTTTCACATGCTTTGTCAAGACCGCTAATAGATGCCGCATGCTTTACCTCAATGATAATTCCTGCATCCGGATTTTCTGGTTCTATGAGAATATCACTATACCCGTCTCCTGACTCTCTGTTCGATTTTATCAGCCAGTCCGGGTTGCTTCCCCGCAGCAAACCTAATAACAGTCCATGATAGAAATTCTCTTTCTGTTCCTCGCGCGCTTTTGTATCCAGCACGCTGATCATCCTGCTCATGATAACATTCAACTGTTTCTGCAATTCTTCTGCATCTGCGTTCAAAATTGTCTTTGAAAACTCTGGCATAGATTCTTCTTTTGCAACAGAACGCTGAAACCATTCCTGTATTTGCAGAACAAATACCTCATGAACTTCCCTATTCGGAATAACCAGCTCGTAGACGCCACTCTCTGGATTTCCTATATTCGTAAGATACCCTGTTGTAAATAAAACACTCCATACATTGTCTATGCTATTCTCAATTTCATCATAGGTCAGATCCAGACGAATCCTTTTTGTTACCGATTTTCCGGTAACAAGCCGTTCTATTTCATCCTTCGTTGATTGATCTGCCTTATCCACGAAAAGTTTTACCAGATCATTTCCACTGCTATTGATCCAGAATGCACTTGGTTTTGCATTAGAATCTGTCAATAATTTTTTCACAAAATTAATGACATCCCACGGACAGTATATGTCTGCGTTGCCAAAATGATATCCATCGTACCACTCTTTTATATCCGAATAGCGCTCCGTACAATGATAATATTTTAACATCTGCATCACTTCTGCATCTGTAAATCCAAAGCCTTCCTCATGCTCTATATCAACAATCGAATTAATCTCAAAATTATTAAGTCCGGTAAAAATGCTCTCCTTAGAAACACGTAAACACCCTGTGAGTACCGCAAACTGCAAAAATTCATTTGTCTTTAGCGCCTGCCCGAAAAGTCCCCTGATGAGCGAAACCATCTCCTGATAATACCCATTCTTAAAAGCCTTATCCAACGGAACATCATACTCATCAATAAGGATTACCACTTTCTGATCGTAGTGCAGATAAAGCAACTGTGAAAGCAGTCTTAAACTGTCAACAAGATTAACGTCCTCATTCAAAAGCATTTTTTCAAATTGTTTTCGGTCTTCAACCGTCAGCTTATCACTTGTTTTCAGATAATAATGTCTTCGGACCTCGTTATTAATAATGGTCATAAGCATTTTCTGTGCATCTGCAAAATGAAGTCCCTCTACTCCCTTAAGCGATAAAAAAATAACAGGATACTTTCCCATGTATTCCGCACACAGTTTTTCTTTTTCCGAAATATACAAGCCCTGAAAAAGCGATTTCTCTGCACCAATTTCAAAAAAGCTCTTTAGCATACTCATATTGAGTGTTTTGCCGAAACGGCGCGGTCTGGTAAAAAGAGTCACTTCACCCCAGCTTTGTAAAAGCTGCTCAATCAATTTTGTCTTATCCACATAATAAAAACCTGCTTCACGTATTTTTTTAAAATCATCTATTCCAACCGGTAATTTTAATGTATCATTCATGGAAGCCTCCAAAAAAAAATCCGCTATACTATTTACATAGTATAACGGATTCCTACTAAAAAAACAATTCTCTTACTTTATTCCTGCCGGAATTCTTCCGGTACATCCTCAAAAGTTTTCCATTTTTCCATGGCATCTTCGAGTGACATTCCTTCGCTTACGGCGTGTTTTCTCACAGCATTGACTGCCTGGATTTCTTTCATTTTAGCTCCGGTTAAGGTGTAACCCTTCATTGCCCAGAGTGTTGCAAGCCATGCGATCATTGGAACGATACAGAACAGGATTAGAACAACGCCATGCATTCCGAAAGAATATGGTGTTTTGCTGTCCGGTAAAGTCTGAATACCGATCATTGCAACTGCCGCTCCTACAATTGTAGATCCAAGGGAGCTTACCAATTTATCAACCAGTGAGAACAGTGTTCCCATGATACCCGGCACATACTGTCCGGAACGGTAAGTCTCGTAATCAGAACAGTCTGCAACCATTGGGATCGGCATATCTGCGGTTGCATAGTATGCACCATAACCAACACCAAAAAAGATCACGAACAAAATAGTGTATACATTAATTGATCTTAAGCTTAAGTTAAATGCAGGTACTCCCTGTTTCCATAACAGTAACAGTACCAGAACACCGATATACATCACCAGTGCAAGCATTGTGTAGCGTACCAAGGACGCTTTCTGACCATACTTCTGGGAAGTTTTTACCGTCAAAAGGAAGAATGGCACAGAGAAAATATATCCAACGATCATCATTGGAAGATACAGTCCGCCGTAGTCTCCCATCATTGCTCCGTATAACATACATAAAACTGTCATGTTCGTTGCAATGGAAAAGGCAAGTTTGCATCCTGCTCCGGCAACCATAAGGCGCTGTAATTCTTTGTTTGCCTTTAAAATAGCGATATACTCTTTTAATTTTACTTTTTCCTGCTTGTTGCCGACACCGAAAAACTCCGGTCTGTCTTTTTCCCAGATACCGATGACGGCAAGGAGTGTCAGCACTGCAGATACCACGATTGCAAGCGGGATCATAAAATCAAAGAAATTCGCGCTGTTGTAACCGCCAAGACGATCACTTAAGATCGGTGCTAAAAACTGTACCAGTCCCATACCGATCAGGCTGGCGATCGTATTAAAAATCGTAAACATCGGGCGCTGCTTCGGATCATTGGTAAGACAGGTCTGTCCGGAACGGGTACAGGCTGTCTGGAACGTATATCCGATCACATATAATGCATAGAATAATACAAAGCATACATAGCGCAGCCACTGCATATCCGGTGCAATGATTCTTGTTCCAAAATACAGTAAAATGGAAGAAACGATCATGATCACATTTCCCAGTACCATATATGGGCGGAACTTACCGAATTTTGAATTTGTCCGGTCAATCAAAGCTCCGATGATTGGGTCTGTCACCGCATCAAAAAGACGCATGACGGTTACCATTGTCGTTGCAAACATAAGCGCAAGTCCTAACACTCCGTTTGCATAATATGCGATAAAATTCATGGTGAGGATATAATATACATTTGTCGCACCATTGTTCATCGGAAACAGCACAAGCTGATACGGTTTTGCCCGGTTCATTCCGGCTGCCTGTGCAGTGGTTTTTTCTTTTTGATTACTCATTATTTCTTCTCCTTTGGAATATCCTGCTAAAATCTATACCCAGTTTTCACTCTTTTTCGCTTCTTTTTTCAGCTTATAATCCGGATTCTCTTTTTCTGTGTGATGAAGTACCATCGCATCCTTCACACTTCCGGCTACAGCTTCGATCTTATTCTCTTTTTCCATAGGAAGCTGGAAGGTAAAAATATGATTTCCGCTCTTCTGCTCAATCAGCTCTCCGTTATTGTATAAGGACACAACCGGCTGGTTTGTATAAACCTTAATCGTTGTCGTCTCCTCGGAACGGTCACTGCGGCGTGAACCACACAAATGCACAAATGGTTCATCACTCCAATATGCTTTGTATAAGAAGAAACTGTCTTTTTTCGTCTTGCGGTCAAACGTCACAAGTCCTTTATGGTTCATTCCCGGCTCGCCGCCCTGATTTCTTGCATCTGCTGCAAAATCAAACATGTTCCATACATAAGTGCTCCACATAAATGGATGACGTTTGAAACATTTGATCATATACTCATGATATTTTGCCTGATATTCCTCGGTATGATCGCCGCGTCTTGGTCTTCTGCTGTGAAGATTTGGCATACCTTCCGCACCGTATTCCGAGTAACCGACCGGACGATTTGGAAATACGAGGTGGAAAAATCTTAAAAACATATCATTTAAGAAAAATCCCGGCACATACCATCCAAGGTATAAATTCCAGCCAACTAAATCTGTGATGTGTGCAGAACGGTTGAATGGTCCGCACATTGCATAACATGCCAGTGTTGTTAATCTGGTCGGGTCCATCTTATGGCACAGATCGTTTAATACATGGTGATTATCGAGCATGTCTTTTTTGTCTTTCGTGCTGATCGTGATCTCGTTGGATACGCCCCACACTACAATTGACGGATGATTATAATTCTGAATGATAAGCTCTCTCATCTGGCTGATCGTATTTTCTCTTCCACCCGGCATATGCTCTGAAATATATGGAATCTCAGCCCATACGACCATACCTCTCTCATCACAGAGATCATAAAAATACTGGTCATGCTGATAATGTGCAAGACGGATTGTATTCGCACCAAGTTCACAGATCAGATCCATGTCTTCGTCATGATTTTTCGTGGAAATCGCATTTCCAAGTGCTTTAAAATCCTGATGTCTGGAAACACCGTGAAGCGTATAATGCTCTCCGTTTAAGAAGAATCCCTTCTTTGGATCTACATAAAATGTACGTATACCAAAGCGGTTTGTGATCTCATCCTTCACTTCCCCTTTGACTGTCAATGTTGCAGCTGCTGTATAAAGATACGGATTTTTTCTTCCGTGCCAGCGGATTGGATTCGGGATGTTTAAGTTCACGTCGCATCCGTCTCCTTCTGCAACTACCTTTCCGTCCTGATCTTTGATCTGTACGCGTACCTGCGCATCCTTTGTATTTGTAAATGTTTCAATATGAACATTTGCCTCGTTATCTTTTACTTCCGGTGTGATCTTGATTCCGTTGCTTCCAAGGTAATCTAAGTCAAAATGCTCTTTTGACACGATCAGGAAACGGACATCACGGTAGATTCCGCCGTAGAACGTAAAATCCGCTTTCTGTGGATATATTTTTCCATTGACCGAATTATCCACAGTCACTTCCAGTTTGTTCTGCTCCTGCAAAGCCTCTGTAATATTCACACGGAATGTAGAATATCCGCCATCATGATGTGCAAGTTCTTTTCCGTTCACTGTCACATCACTGCTTGCATTGACACCTAAAAATTCCAGATAAACTTCCTCTGTCTTTGGATCAAACTCCGGTTTTTCAAATGTTTTCTCGTAATGGCAGGTTCCTCTGTAGTAATCGTTTCCTCCATCCTGACCATCTTTTGCATTCCATGTATGTGGCAAGTTCACCTGTACTTGTTTTTTGTCAGGTCCAATGAAAAGCCACTGCTCCATCAGATTTTGAATTCGTCGCATATAACACATCCTTTTTATTATTTATGGTGCCTGTCACTTTGTATCGTTTCAGGCTATTTTTATATATTGTTCCAATTTCAATACATAAATAATAAATAAAATTCGTTAATTTTTCAACGAACCTGACTTAGTCGGTGCTTTTTGTGACGTAAGTGGTGTTCCTTTGTAAATACGAAACCGTCTATCCAAACTATATGTATAATTCAGACAGACGGTTGTTCTTTTACTTCACCGGGAGCAGCACTTCCAGATTGAAACAGTTCATCTCTGTGGATACTGAGATATCCCCCCCGTATTTCTCTGCAATGTGCCGGATACTCTTTAACCCGATCCCGTGATACTGCTTGTTTTTCTTCGTGGTCTTTGGCAGATCATCCTCATACTCCGGTGCCCGCTCGATTGGATTCGAAAAACGGATATATAAAAAATGCTGCTTTTCTGCAACACAGATATCGATAAACCTCATCTCTTTCTCTGAAAACTTTTCCACACATTCGATGGCATTATCTATGGCATTCCCAAACAGCGCATAAATATCAATGGAATCCATGAAGAACAGCTTCTTTCCATCGATCACACAGTGTATGGTGATATCTCTTGCCTCACAGATCAGACTTTTCTCTGAGAGCAATGTATCCAGAATCTCATTTCCTGTTTTTACGATAGAGTCGTAAATACGGATAGACTGCTCCAGTTCTTTTAAATTTTTCTCCCGCTCTGCCGGGTTTTCAATATGCCGCATTGCTGCCACCTGATATTTCAGGTCGTGACATTTGCGGTCGATCACCTGCATCTGGTCTTTTGCGATCTCGTACTGCTTCTTCTGCTGGTACCACATGCGCTCCATCAGCGCATACTCCTGCTTTACTTCACTTTTTTTGAAAAGTTCCGCCTGCAGATACAAAAAGGTCACACAGTATAGCTGAACCAGAACTGCAAGATTGGATTCTCCACGGTTCTGATAAAAATTGTAGTAAGAGAACAAGGATAAGAAAAGCACTGCTGCTGCTGAGAGTGTTCTTCTTGGTCCTGCCTGGTAAAATCCATTTCTTGGAAGCCAGCGAAACAGTGTGATGGACAAAAGCAGATACATTGCCGCAAAAAACAGGAGAGAAAAGAGATATTGCAGCACCCGCGGCTGCTGCTCAATGGCAGAAACGCGATGTAGACTGTTCCAGATAATATTGATACAATGATATACAATGAGCGGCCAGACCGTACAATAAATCATTTCCCAGCTTATTTTTTTGCTGATCAGTCCAACAGCAATCATCGTGATCACAAAACGCATGAAAAACTCTGCAATCAGATGTTCCCCGATTGCCGGAATGAGCAGTCTTGCTACAAGCATGACACACCAAGCCCCACAAAGTATCAGACCGTTTTTTATTTTTTTCTTTTCCATGACATGCAATGGCATAAGAAACAGATACACACATACCAGCAATAAAAAATCCTGAAAAATCATGATACCAAAATCACGAACCATTCTTAACTTCTCCCTACACTGCGGATGAGTGCCGTCATAAAGTTTTTCTTACTGCGGCGGCTGATCTGCAGTTCCTCTCCTTCTACGATCACCGTGTCATCCTTAATCTCTGCAACATGTGTCAGACCTACCAGACACCAGTTGCTGCATTTTGCAAACAGCCCCTTTGGAAGCTCCTCTTCCACATTTTTCAAGCTTCCGCGCACCTCAAAATTGCCCTGTTTTGTGTGATAGCGCAACACATGATTCTGGATCTCCACATAAAAAATGTCTCTGGAATCAATCTTTTTGACGCCGGTTCCCGTCTGGATCATCACCGGTTTGCTTCCGCGGTTCTCCACCAGCTGCATGGCACGATCCATCTTATTGGCAAAATTCAGGTACTGGATCGGCTTTAAGACAAAGTCCAGTGCGCCCACTTCATATCCTTTGATCGCATAGTGCGCCATGTTCGTGATAAACATGATGACTACCTGAGCATCCTTTTTACGGATCTGCTCTGCTGCATCCATACCGTTTGTTCCAGGCATCTCAATGTCCATCAGGATAATGTCATAATCTCCGTTATAAACTGCCAGAAAATCATCCGCTTTCTCAAAAGGTGCCGCCTCAAATGCTGTATCACGTTCCTGTTCATATTGTTTTATATAAGTAAAAAGTGTGTCACGATAACCCTGATCGTCTTCCACAATTGCTATCCTGTTCATGTCTGCTCCATCTTTATGAATCCTGCATTTTGGCAGTGTTCTTCACTACCTTCTTTTTTCCGTATCTCTTATTATAACAATTCAAATTTGCAGTGTCTAGGTTTCGTATGCAAAAAGATTGATGAGCCCGCCAAAAGGTATTGGGCGACAGCAAAATCCCACCGGCAGATAGGATGTTCCTGTTCGCTTCGCTCACGAAGGAAATCATATCTGCCGGTGGGATTTTTCTATCTTGTTGCATCGTTGCTGCCGTCATCCTCGAGGTCAAAATGCTTGACAAGAGCTTCGAGTGTTGCAGCCTGTGCAGCCAACTCCTCTGATGTTGCGGAAGTCTCCTCTGCAGATGCAGAATTGTCTTCCACTGCCTTGGAGATTTCTTCGATACCAAGTTTGATCTGCTCAATGTTTTGATTCTGCGTCTGGTTATTCTCTGCACTCTTCCCTATCATACCATTGACATTTTCAATTGCATCCAATACTTCCTGCATGGAAGCAACAACATTCGCTGCAAGTTCTGTTCCCCGTTCGATTTCCTGAATGGAAATTCCAATCAAATCTTTTGTATTATTTGCTGCCTTGGAACTTCCCTCTGCAAGTGATCCAATCTCAGAAGCAACAACTGCAAATCCTTTTCCTGCTTCCCCGGCCCTTGCCGCTTCAATCGAAGCATTCAGTGCCAACAGATTCGTCTGGTCTGCAATATCTTCAATTGTCTTGATGATGCTGACAACTTCGTTTGATGTCTCGGTAATCTTGTTCATTGCCTCTGTCATCTGATCCATCTGTGTTCTGCTGTCCTGCATCATCTTTGTGACACGAGCAGTCTCATCTGCTGATTTTAATGCATCGTCTGTATTCTCTTTTACCTGCTCAGATACAGAAACTGAAGTTGCGACAAGTTCTTCCACAGAAGCTGCCTGTGTGCTTGCACCCTCAGCAATATTCTGGGCTGCTCTCGAAAGATCATCTGCACCAGCCGAAACCTGTGCGGAACTGTTGATGATATTCTCGATCATTCCCTGTAATGATTCTGAGATATGCATCATTCCATCTTTTACTTTTGCAAAATCACCTGCATAATCGTATTTTAATGTAAATTTCAGTTTTCCATCGGATAAACGGTTCAGGACATACGCAATCTCATCAATATAATTAATGTATTCTTTTAACCGGTCTACGGTCTTCTGGATGGAATCTGCAAGTTCTCCAATCTCATTCTCCGAAGAAACGTCGAGCGATACATCCAGATTACCCTCTGCCAGTTCCTGTGCCACCTCATTTAATGCAACGATCGGTTTTGTGATATTGCCTGCCAGACGTCTGATTGCCATAATGATAATGACAACTCCAACAATTACAAGCAGCAGTACAATAATGATACACTGGATCAGGCTTGCTAAATATTCGCTGGAAGGCATACAGCTTAACGTATAATAATCGGTCGTTCCGATTCTTCCGACATATCCATACTTGCTGCTTCCATCTGCTTTATACTTCACAGATGTTCCGTTCTGACTCTGAATTGCTTTCATCACGGAATCCGAAACATTCAGCTCGGAAAGATTTTTCAACTGGTTATCTGAATTAGGATGATAAATAATGGTTCCATCCGATGTTACTAAAATAACAAATCCATTGTTTCCAATCTTATAAGCCGAAAGCAGTTCATCAATATGCTCAAGTGCGATATCCGCTCCTGCAACACCAATGATATTCTTGCCATTTTCATCATAAACCGGAGTTGCTGCACTTAAGATCAGATTTCCGGTACTCGCATCCACATAAGCACTTGTCAGGATCGTACTGTTCGTCTCCACTGCACGATACCAGGTACGCTCTGTAATTTCAAAACTGCTGTCACTTGTAAACCCGTCTGACTGTGTCACCACATTAGCATCAATATCTCCAAGCCAGACTGCCTGAATGTTATCACTGTCTGCTGCTGCAATTTTCTCCATCTCGTGAAATACCGTCTGATATTCTGCCGACTCTGTGATCTTATCTCCTGCTTTTGTCTCAGTAAGCAGTGTCCGCACATCTTTGTCAAGCGCCATCTGCTCCACAATGGTCATATACTCCTGAAAAAAGATTTCAAGCTGGTAAGATGCTGCCTTCGACTGCATCTCCAGATCATTCTTCTGTGCACTTAAGCTGACATTTCCAACCATAACTGCGACCACAACCGCAACCACCATAAAAATCGCAATCACAATGGTAAGAATACGGCTCTGGATTTCCTGCGCAATCCGTTTTTTCTTTGTTTTCATATCAAATCTCCTCTCTGGTTTTTCTGACATCTTCTCGAAATGTAACAATCTATTTTTATTATAATACTTTTTCTGTCAAAAGCATACGAATCCAGGCATTTTCAGATATTTTTCGTCAGTTTGTTTTCTCATCACTCCATAAATGCGACAGCGGCTGGAAGGTATATCCCATGTCCTCCCATCTTGTGAGCAGCTCATCTAAAATTTTACCATTGGTGGATGATGTATTATGTAACAATACAATTGCGCCCGGATGGATGCGTCCGATCAGTTTTCCATAAGCCTCCTCCTCTGTCGGCTGTGCATCCGCATTCCAGTCCACATAGGCGAGGCTCCAGAAAAAGGTCTTATACCCCAATTCTTTTGCCATCGCAAGATTCTCTGTGCTGTATTTGCCCTGCGGTGGTCTGTAATACTTTGTCATCTCCTGTCCGGTCACTTCCTGAAACAAACTGCTGACTGCATCGAGCTCTTTCTGAAACGACTCTTTGTCCGAGATTGCCGACATATCCGGATGATGATAGGTGTGATTTCCCACCGTGTGTCCCTCTGTAACCATCCGTTTGACCAATTCCGGCGCACTCTCCAAAAAATGTCCCACGACAAAAAAAGTTCCCGGTGCATTGTGTTTTTTGAGTGCATCCAGAATTGCTTCTGTATTACCATTCTCATAGCCGCAGTCAATTGTGAGATAGATCACCTTTTCCTCTTTACTTCCTATATAATAGGTATCATACTGCTTTAGCTCATCCGCCGTGGCATTTCCGGTCGGCTGCAGTTCCTTTCCAGACTCGCCAAAGCCAAGTCCCCAGTTATCGACTGCCGCCTCGATGTGCATCGTCTCCTCTGTTTCCCTGTCAGACTGCCACTTTGCCACGACGGCTGCACTTCCCCAGCCGAATAAAAACATCACTGCAAAAAGCAGCAGGCTGGAACGGTATTTTAATAAGAATGCTTTCATTTTCTGCTCCGCATATCTTCTCTTTTTATGTATACGAAGCCAGACGTTGTCCTATTCATTTTGTTTATAACCACAGCGAGGACACACACCAACGCCCTTATAGATGTAACCGCAACGGTAACAGCAAATCGTATCGTGTTTTTCCTTTGCAAGATAAGATTCTTTTCTGGAAAATGGTTTTTCCTGCAGATAGCGCACAAAATCTTCTAGCACCTTTGCAAATTTTTCCATCTCTTCATGCTCCACTGCCAGCGGAAGTTTTGTCTTACTTCCATTCTTCTGATACACATAAATGCCCCGGTTTAATAGTCCTGTAACAGCCTGGATAGACTCAATATCCATCACCGGAATGTAATAGGAAGTCATCCATGCGCTGTAGTAAAGGTTCTCTGGTGTCAGAAGAACCCCTTCTTTTCCTGACTCATCCTTTGATTTGTCTACCAGAAGCACCGGATACTCAAACTTTCCGATTCCGTTTGCAAAATTATCCACTGCTCCCTCAAAGACAGCTGTCTCCTCCGGTTCCGCCTGCTTCTGCCACACTCTTTTTGCCGGATAAAAATGACACCGTTTCGACTCTGTCACACCAGCTTCGTCAAATGCATTCTGCAATTTGCTGACTAAAAGCCCGCACTCATCCGTTTTAATCTTGGACATGCGCTGCTCCAGTTCTTTTAATGCATCAAATTTCAACTGAGGAAGGAAATCGCCATCCTCTAACTGCTTTGCTGCTTCGCTGGCATCCTCAAAATCCATCCTGCCGACATCTCCGCAGATTTCCTTTATTTTTTTCTCATCCATAGCACGAATCCTGTTCTCCACTTGTTCCGTGTACGGTCTGACAATATCCGGACTGATGTTTTCTTTTTTTATGTCATCCAGCAGAGAAACCAGTTCCTCTCTTGTTTTTCTTCCCGGCTGGTTGACAAGCCGCTGCACCTGCGTCAGACGCTTCAATTCCTCCTGGCGGGCCTGTCTGTCTCTCTCAGCATTTGTGGATGTGTCTGCACTGCCTATTGATGCGGCATACTTTGATGCGTTTCCACTGTCTACTGATGAGCCGTATTTTGATGGAATTCTGCTGTCTGCCGGTGTTATATTTCCGGATGGATTCTTCCTTCCTGTTGTTGACGCATTTTCTGATGATTTTGTATTTTCAACCGATTCTGTCTTCTTTTGCGGGCTCCTCTCAAATGTCTGCTCTGCATTTCTTGCACGCCCTGTTTTTTCTTTTGCAGATTGCGTTTCCTCTACTGACGTACCGTTGGTTTTCTCTACCGTTTTTTTCTGTGTTTTGTCTATAACCTTTTCTGTGCTCTGCCGTGGATTTTCCTTACTGTTTTGGTTGTTTTCCCACACTGCGCCCTTATTTTCCTGCGTTTTTTCTCTTGCTCTTCCTGTAATTGCAGCGGAATCTTCTCTTAGTTTTTCCACAGTTGTTGTGGCATTTTCTTTTGCTTCTTCCAGATTTGCATGAGATATTCCACTTGATTTTCCCGCAGTTACAGGTGCGTTTTCCCACGGTTTCTCCGAATCTCTTCCCGGCTTTCCAAATGTTCTCTCAGAGTTTCCATCCGATTTGTCTACATTTTTTTTCGTTTTGCCTGATTCTTCTGCATTACGTTCCAATTCTGTATCCGGCTCATCTTCCGCGGCTCTTTCCGTATCTGCATCCTTCTCATCATCTGCGTCGCAATCCGCATCTGTTTCCATCTCAGCCTCGCCGCGGATTGCTTGCTCCAAACGTCTTACACCTTCGTCCGAATAAAATCCTTCTTCCATTTTCCGCAGAGTGTGAAACAGTTCCTGCTCTGACACTTCCGGCAGATGCTCGATCAGTTCTTTAATTTCCTGTTCCTCATCCTGTAACGAAGATGCGTCTGCACATTCCATCTCCATTGCCATTTTTTTGTCCACATACTCATTGTATTTTGTATTCACATTCCGTCCGGCAGTACGTCCCAAAAGTTCCTGATAATCCTCATAGGCAGCCTCATCCCTCTCAAAGTCCATTTTGTATACATCCCCATCCACCAACAGACGCTTTGGTCTTGGCGTATACATGCAACAGCACTTTTTACAACTGTAAACGCGGGCAATGCGGACTGCCCCCTCTTCTGTCTCAATCTGAAATTCCCTGCCTTCCGGGTAAACTGCCATGTAAAGCTGGCTTCCACACTTCGGGCACAGATATCCGGCCAGATAAAAGTTATTTCCGATCCGGTTCCGTCTCCGCTCTGCAAGCGTGGTATCCCGCATCAAAAAACTGCTCGCCGCCTTTTTCCAGACCAGCTTATGCCACAATCCCTGCAGCTCCTCTTCCTCCGGCAGTAAAACCTCCTCGGGTTCATCTGACAGCACTGCCTCGATCACGTCCTCATAGGTCAGACGAATTTTATTTTTATAGAAGCGGAAATGTTCCGGTCCATACTGCGATTCCACCTGAAATTCCCCAAGGATCTGCGCAAACAACCGGTTCAGCTGCACATAATCTTTGTCCACACGGAGTCCCTTGATATTTCCCCACTTTCCAAACGCATAAAGCACCATATTCAAAATATCCCGCACATTTGGGTGCTGCTCCACGGCAGCGATCATCTGCTCCTCTGCCTTCAGCTCGATAATATTCGTCACCACAAGCTTCGTGTCAAAGTTGAAAAAAAGTGACCGCACGCTCCCCTGCAGAATCAGATAATCCCCAATCACAAAAAACATGCCGTTCCACTCCACAGGCACATCCATCATTTTGATCAGTTTCTGAAAAGTTAAATTCAATTCTTTATCCGCTTTTAAAACTATCATGTTATCCTCCGTTCTCTTGTGGTTATTATACCATGAACTTCAATTAAGTTTATAAAGTTTTTATATATTCTGTAAACACCTTATTTTTCTGCTTTCGCCCGTTCATTGTTAGCACTCATTTAAAAAGAGTGCTAATTTTCTATTGACTTTTGCAGACAAGGGTTATAAAATTCTAGATATAAGTTGAAATACAATGATTCAGATATTTGATAAGTGTATTTTATAACAGAACATAAAATAATTAGTTTTACTTATGGATAGAAAAAGGAGTGTTATATTATGGCTGAGAAACATGGAAATCTTTCAATCAACAGTGATAACCTTTTCCCGATCATCAAGAAATGGTTATATTCCGATCACGATATCTTCTATCGTGAATTGATCAGTAATGGCTGCGATGCCATCACAAAATTAAAAAAACTAGATATGATGGGCGAGTACGAATTACCTGCTGACTACAAGGCAAAAATCCAGATTATTGTAAACCCGGACGAAAAAACATTAAAATTCATTGATAATGGTCTTGGTATGACAGCTGATGAAGTAGAGGAATATATCAACCAGATCGCATTTTCCGGTGCTACTGATTTCATCGAAAAATACAAAGACAAGGCAAACGACGATCAGATCATCGGTCATTTCGGACTTGGTTTCTACTCTGCATTCATGGTTGCGGATCAGGTAACGATCGATACTTTATCTTATAAAAAAGGTGCCACACCTGTCCACTGGGCATGTGACGGAGGCACAGAATTCGATATGACAGACGGCACAAAAGAAGGTGTCGGTACTGAGATCACTTTATACCTGAATGAAGACTGCCTCGAATTCGCAAACGAATACCGTGCAAGAGAAGTCATTGAGAAGTACTGCTCTTTCATGCCTACCCCAATCTTCTTATCTAAGGCAAATGCTGAGACAGAATATGAAACCATCGATGCAGCAGATAAGTTAGATACTGATACCGTTGTGGAAGAAATCCACGAGGAAGCAAAAACAGAGGAAAAAGAAAATGAAAACGGTGAAAAAGAAGTCGTTGAAGTTTCCCCTGCAAAAGAAAAATTAAAAATTGTAAAACGTCCGGTTCCATTGAATGATACCAACCCATTGTGGGCAAAGAATCCAAAAGACTGTACCGACGAAGAATACAAGGAATTTTACCGCAAAGTGTTCTTAGACTACAAAGAGCCTCTGTTCTGGATTCACCTGAACATGGACTATCCATTCAACTTAAAAGGAATTTTATACTTCCCGAAGATCAATACAGAATACGATTCTATTGAGGGAACTATTAAGTTATATAACAATCAGGTGTTCATCGCAGATAACATCAAAGAAGTCATTCCTGAATTCTTAATGTTATTAAAAGGTGTGATCGACTGCCCGGATCTTCCACTGAACGTATCCCGTTCCGCTTTGCAGAACGATGGATTTGTAAAGAAGATCTCCGAATATATCACCAAGAAAGTTGCAGACAAACTCATCGGCATGTGCAAGACCGAAAAGGAAAGCTATGAGAAATACTGGGATGACATCAGCCCATTTATCAAATTTGGCTGCTTAAAAGATACAAAGTTCTGTGACAAGATGAACGACTACATCCTGTTCAAAAACTTAGATGACAAGTATCTGACTCTTCCTGAATTATTAGTGAAGGAAGAAGAAAAGAAAGACGATGCGGAGGTATTAGACAAAGATGGTAATCCAATTACAAACACTGGCGATGCTGCTGCATCTGATAATACTGCTGATGGCAGCGACACTTCTGCTGACAGCGAAAAAGATGAACGTAAAGTTATCTACTATGTTACCGATAAAGTCCAGCAGGGTCAGTACATTAAGCTCTTCAAAGAACAGAACATGCAGGCAGTGATCTTAGATCACAACATTGATACCTCTTTCATCACACAGTTAGAGCAGCGCAATGAAAAATACAAATTCATGCGTATTGATGCGGATGTGACAGAATCCTTAAAGGATGAGACTTCTGCAGAAGATCTGAAAGCTGAAACAGATGCTTTGACAGAAGTATTCAAAAAAGCTCTGAACAACGATAAGCTCACTGTGAAAGTGGAGAAGCTGAAAAATGAGAACATCTCTTCTATCATCACACTTTCCGAAGAAGGAAGACGTATGCAGGATATGATGAAGATGTATGCCATGAACGGTATGGGCGGCATGGACATGAATATGTTTGCTGCTGACCAGACACTTACTTTAAATGCTAACAATGAACTTGTAAAATACATTTTCGAGCACAAAGATTCCGAAAATGTTCCAATGTTCTGTGAACAGTTATATGATTTGGCTGTGCTCTCCAACCATCCGTTATCTGTAGATGAGATGACAAAATTCGTGGAGCGCAGCAATAAAATCATGATGCTGCTGGCAAAATAAATCGAAATATACCGGAGTTTAACGGACGTAGTGTCGCAGATTCTGCAGTGCTTTTATGGGTTGTGATGGGCAGATATAAGCGCCCTCTCACAAGTCGTGATCTTATATGTAATGAAAAAGAAAAACGGTACAGACGAAATATGATGTTCCTGCTCGCCGGGCATTCCGCTGGGCTTCTGAACAAAATTTTTGTGAAGCAGAGGCTTCACAAAAATTTTTAGAATCCCAGCTCCATGGCTCACAAAGGAAATCATATTTGTCTGCACCGTTTTTCTTTCATTTACGTTATGAATGACTTGTGAGAGGACGCTTATACATGCCCAATTTACGCTATGAATTGCACCACAAAATCTGCAATTTACGTTATGGAACTCACGGTTATGGGATGAGTGCCTATAAAGGAGGTGTCGACTAAATTCAGTCATTCTCAATGCCTTGCGATTCGCCAATGATAAAGGGCACACCTCCCGAAGTTTCATCTTTGGCTTCTGCCGCTCGTAACTTGGATTGACGGATTTTTAGATTGAATTTCTATGGAGTGTATATTCAAAATATTGCAGTTTCATAACTTATGAGATAATGAATGTAAAATGGACGAATATTGTTTTCGTTTTGCGTTATGGAGATGAAACTCTCCATTTGTGGAAGCCTCTGCTGAACACAAATGATCAGAGAGGTTCATCGCAATGTTTAACGCAACGAAACACAATATTCGTCCATTTCACATTCATGTTTTCGTAAACATGTGAGACTGCAATATTTTGTTCATGACCCTAATTATAAAATTCAATCTGAAAATCCGTGCCACCACCCACAAGCGGCAGTTCATAACCTAACCTCCGGCTTAATATTTGAACACTGCAATTCCATAGCCGGAAAGCGGATATGCAAAGGAGAACGCTCTTCCATCGCACTCTGATTTCACAGCTTTGTAGGATACCGGTTTTTCAATTCCTTCACCGCCAAATTCAGCTGCATCACTGTCTAAGACAAGTTTATAGGTCTTTTTCTTTGGCACGCCGACACGGTAATCCGGGCGGGCAACCGGAGTAAAGTTACATACAAACAGCATATTGTTCTTTCCATCTTTACTCTTACGGACAAAACTGTAAATGCTGCGGTCTGCGTCATCCGCATTGATCCACTCAAAACCATCCCAATTGCCGTCTAATTCATAAAGACACGGATTCTTCTGGTATAAGTGCAGGAGTGCTTTTACCCAGTCCTGCATATGTTTGTGATCCGGGTTCTCGAGCAGATACCAGTCTAACTCTCTCTCCTCACTCCACTCCTGAAGCTGAGCAAATTCCTGTCCCATAAACAGAAGTTTTTTGCCGGGATGCCCAAGCATAAAGGCATAACCAGCCATAAGATTCTGGAATTTGTCTCTTCCGAGTCCTGGCATCTTATTGAGCATAGAGCATTTTAAATGTACCACTTCGTCATGAGATAACACCAGGATATAATGTTCGCTCGCATTATAACTCATGGCAAATGTCATTTTATGATGATTATTTTTTCTAAAATATGGGTCTAACTTCATATAATCAAGGAAATCATGCATCCATCCCATATTCCATTTATAACTGAAGTTCAGTCCGTCCTCTTCCACCGGACCGGTCACTTTCGGCCATGCAGTAGATTCCTCTGCGATCATCACCGCTCCGTGGTTACGTCCCAGGATCAGTGTGTTAATATGCTTAAAGAACTCAATGGCTTCCAGATTCTTATTATCGCCGTATTTATTGCGAACCCACTGCCCTTCTTCTTTTCCATAATCCAGATATAACATAGAGGCAACCGCATCCACACGGAGACCATCAATATGATAGTGTTCTACCCACATCAGCGCACTGCCGATCAGGAAGTTCTTCACCTCATTTTTGCCATAATCAAAAATCTTGGTTCCCCAGTCAGGATGCTCTCCCATTCTTGGATCTGCATACTCATACAGGCATGTACCATCAAACTCTGCCAGTCCATGGGCATCTTTTGGAAAATGCGCCGGTACCCAGTCCAGAATCACACCGATTTTATTCTTGTGGCACTCGTTGATAAAATATGCAAAGTCCTCAGGTTTTCCGTAGCGGGAAGTCGGTGCATAATATCCGGTTACCTGATATCCCCAGGAACCATCAAACGGATACTCCGAAATACCCATCAGCTCAATGTGTGTGTACCCCATTTCTTTTACATATGGGATCAGATAGGTTACGAGATCCCTGTAACTGTAAAATCCTTCATCATCCCTGCCCGGATGACGTTTCCAGGAGCCCGGATGAACCTCGTAGATTGCCATCGGCTGTGCATACACATCCTCTTCTTTTTTACGATTCTCCATCCACTTGCTGTCTGTCCATTTAAAATGTTCAATATCCGCAATCGCAGATGCTGTTCCCGGCCGGAGTTCTGCATAATTTGCATAAGGATCTGCCTTATAAAGACGCTTGCCATCTTTTGTCTCGATCAGATACTTATATAGCTCCCCCTCCTGCAATCCCGGAATAAACAATTCGTAAATCCCCATTGTCTCCGGTTTCAGGCGTGTCATCTCATTTGCCGTCTCATTCCATCCGTTAAATGAACCGATCACGAAAACTCTTTCTGCGTTCGGTGCCCACAGGTCGAAGTATACTCCCTTTACTCCTTTTACCTCTGCAAAATGTGCACCCAGTTTCCGATAAATATCGTAATGTGTCGCCTGACCGAACAGATAGCGGTCTAATTCAGTAAAATTTGCCATAAGACTTACCCCTCTTCATTTCTATCCCTAAACCGCAGACTCACTGTGGTTTTCTTATTTAGTCAAAATCTTTCTCCCGTAAGATAATGTAATCATCTTCATCATATCTTCTGGATGTGATAATGCTGAACGCTTTTTTCAAACCACCCTTTTCTGAATGCGCTACTGCTTTATCCACGATCTCTTTTACCTCTGTCAGGGTTGTCTCCCTGTCAGCGTGCTCAATATTACTGATGCTGTTATACAGCGCCAGCACACCCATCTCATCAATGGTATATCCCAATTCATTTGCGTAAGATTTTGCAAACGAAACCAGCTCATCACTGGTAAAAATAGGAATATTGATCTTCTCAGAAAACTTCGCTGCAAATCCATCATCTCTGGATAAAGCCTTCTGGATTCCGTGTTTTGTATCCTCAATGATCACAAGCACTCCACTCGTGTCCTGTTCTAATAAAAGAGAAAGTTTTAACGCAGTCTCCCTGGACAGATCCCCGGCTTTTTCGATGATCAGACAGCCACCGGCTACTTTTTTCAGCAATGCTGCAACATCCTTCTGATTGAGGACAGATGCTTCGATTTTGCCAATCTTGCCATTTGGCTTTCCGGTTTCTTTCTGTAATGCCTTGATCATGCTTGTTGCAAGCACTGTCTTACCGCTTCCGGAACCGCCCTGTATGATCATATTTCCAGTTCCTGCTGTCGTTCCCTTCGTCAGATGCTGGGATGCACCTGTAAGTGCCTGGCAAAGCTGTTCTTCCATACCCGTAATTGGTACAAAATATGTAAAAATTTCTCTTAATTCTTTTGAAAGCTTGCTGATCGTATCCGGAACTTCAAATGCCTCCGGTTCCACAATGGCAGGAAGAATCTCTTCTGCTGTCTCCTCTTTTCCAAGGTCTAAGTCACCCGGCAACTCGATCTCCGGCAATTCTTCTTTTTCCACTGATTCTTTTGCCATCTGGCGTGCAGTCTCTGCCAAAATAGCAGCTTCCACATCTTCCGCAGATGTGCCTGCCTCCATTGTGTCGTCCGCTTCTGCTAACGCTTCCGGTTTGGTCTGCTCTGCTGTGTGTTCTGCAAGGGATGCGGCATTCTCCTGTGGAACTTCTGCATCCAACTCCTCGAAGTCCTCATCCTCCCACTGATTGTCAATATCATCCAATCCTTCCGGCATTGCGATTTCCGGAAGTTCTTCCTCCGTCATTAATTCCTGTACACCGGTTGCCACAATGTTCTGTGCTGCGTCTTCCGCAGCCACACCGGCGTTTGCCATATAATCTCCAACCGGAGATGCCCCAACGGCTGCAAGCTGCTCATCCATCTGTGCATTTTCATCACTGAGGCGGTCGATCTCCTGCTGTAAAAACTGGTTCATGTTCGTAACCATAGAGACTGCATTGTCATTCGGCTGCCCGTCTTTGCTTAAGTATTTCTGATCCAGAAGATCTTTTGGTGTCAAGCCGGAATCAAGCATTGGAATGACATCCGCAAGGCGTCCCAGAAGTTCTTCCGCTTCCTGAAGTGCTCTCGCTTTTGCAGATTCAAGCTTTCTCTGTTCTGCTTCCTGCAAGGCTGCCTCTGCGGCACGCTTGGTCTTTTCCCAATCAGCAAGCACATCCTCAATGCTCATCTGACCGGATACCTGTGGTTCTGCAACTCTGCCTCCCTGCATATAAAGGCTCATCTGGCCATCCTCATCCACTAACATCTCCTGGAAATTGGATTTCAAGGAATTATCAATCTCCTCATCCGTCTCAATATGCTGGTAAACCTCTTCTTCCTGCGGTACTTCCTCTTTCTCGGATGGAATCTGGAGATATGGAATATCCTCTACCAGTTTCTTAATGTTATCCATCGTATCATTGACTGCCTCTTTTTCTGTGGCATTCATGATCTCCTGCATACTTCTCTGAAGTTCTTCCTGCAGATTCTGTGTGTTAAAGCGCTCCGCAGACATCTTCACATCTTTGATCTGCACCGGTTCCGGTACGATCTCTCCAGATTCTAACTGATCTTCCGGTCTCACTTCCACAACACCGTCATGTCTCTGACGGAATGTGCGGTACTTGTCTTCCTGCTGTTTTGTCAGTGGCTGGTATAACATCTTTAATTCTAATGCGCGTTCTACATATGGGCCATCACCAAACCATAAGATCAGTTCGTCGCAGGCATCGATACATTTCTCGCTCATACCGGCCTTATGATACAGATATGCAAGCTCATATGCCCACTCTTCCGAATACTCCTGCTCTTTGAGTTCTTCTAAAATGCCAATAAGGGTGCCAATATCTGCACCCTGCGCTTTGCTTATCTCATACTTTAACACGTATTTTAAATTATCATGAGGTGCAATCTCCACAAACTCCTGATAATACTCTTTTGCCTCATCAAAACTCTTTGTCCTGACTGCAACCTCTGCAAGACGATAAATGATCATTCTGCCGATCGGCGACTTGTCATAAGCCGTCAGCAAAACATCCTTGCTCTCATCATAGCGCCCTACTTTCTCGTAGATCTCTCCTACTTTTACCAGGGCGTTAATGTTCTTTATCTTACGCCAGTTGATGGTATCCGCGATCTCAGCCGCCTCTTCGTATTTCCCCTCGGCTGTGAGTGATTTCATCTGATCCAGCTTTAATTTGTATTCATATTTATCCAATTCTGCCACCTCAAACTGTGCATTTTCCGTAATGATCCATTACCTTTTTCAATTTGTCTATGATACCTTTTAGTTTATCATAGGCACAATTAGATGTCAAAAATTATCATGCTTCCCCTGCCGATTTTTCATCCTGTTTTTTATTCTTTTCCGTGGTCTCATAAACCGGCTGATTGGTGTGCTTATCGATGCGGTCAAGGTTGACATAATCTATCTCCGTTTCCGGGATCCCACGCTTTTTCAGGGAATATGTGACAACATTGGAAACAATATAATAAATCACTGCCATGATCGGCACACCAAGCAGCATTCCAGGAAAGCCCCACAGACCGCCAAATACGAGAATGGCAAATACAACCCAGAAAGAGGAAAGCCCGGTGGAATCTCCGAGGATCTTCGGTCCGATAATATTTCCGTCTACCTGCTGTAAAATGATAACAAAAATCAGGAAATATAATCCCTGTACCGGATTCTGTAAAACAATAATGATAAAGGATGGGATCGCCCCGATAAAAGGTCCAAAAAACGGAATAATATTGGTCACACCAATGATCACAGCCACCAGCATGGTATCCGGCATTTTCATGATCGCAAGCACGATATAGGCAATCACACCGATAATGGCAGAATCTAAAATTTTTCCACTGATAAATCCGCCAAAGATCTCGTTACTCTTCCGCACGGTCTCTACTACAACATTGGCTCTGACCGGTTTAAAAATGGCATAAATAATTTTCTTTGCCTGACCTGCAAATTTCTCCTGACTCGCCATAACATACACAGAGATGATAAGTCCGACCAGAATATTGATCACAAATTTTACTCCGGTGATCACTCCGGTTGTGATGGAAGTAATATAAATCTCTGCCTGTGGAAGCAGTGTGTTTTTCATCCAGTTTTCAAAGAAGTTACTTACCTGTGTGATCACTTCTTCCGCAATGTCCGCTATCTGGCTGTCTCCCTTGGCGATATCATTGATCCAGTCAACAAGCGAACGCACCTCAGCAGGGAGTGTGGATATGATGCCCTGTATGCTCTGGATGATGGATGGAACGATCGCAGCGATCAGCAGGACAATAATGCCTACCAAAAACAGCAGTGCACCTGCGATTGCCAGCCCTCTTGATATTTTTTTCGCCTTTTTCTCACTCTTCATCTTTCCTTTAAACAGGGAAAATAACTTTCCATCTATGAGTTTCATCAACGGATTCAGAAGATATGCCACAACCAGTCCGATAATGACCGGCTGTAAAATATATGTCAGTTTCTTCCAGAAATCTGTAAACCCATTATAACGGTATATGACAAAGAAAAATAAAATGCAGCAACAGAATGTGATAAAAATAGCAAGCGCTATGATCGTGATCTGTTTCAAATGAAATTCATCTGTCTTTTTTGTCTTCGGTGTCTGTATCTGTTCGTTTTGTTTTAGTTCTTCCAACTTAAGCTCTCCTTTTTCTGCCGGAAACGACTTGTGCAAACATGCGCTTCTAAGCGTAATTTATACTCTCATTCTAACGCAAAAACAGAGGTCTGTCACTAAGCAGACCTCTGTTTTTATTATCTTTTTAGATTTATAAATTAACCACGGTAGTAATTGATGAGACAGCCTTTTAAAATGATCTCCCTCTCATCATCCGTCAGGGCATCCATATGAAGGCTGAATGGTTTTAATGCGCCGTCTTTCACTGCGTAAGCCTGAATTTCAGACTGCTTGTCCTCAACAGCTTTTCTGATTTCCGGAATAAAGAGATAATCCAAATTTTCAAATGGAAGATCACCTTTTCCGATAATGAATGGCAGCATGCCCCAGTTGATCAGATTGGAACGATAACGTTTGGTTGCATACTCATTCGCAATGTTCGCCCAGCCTCCGAGTACCTTCTGACAGGAAGCAGCCTGCTCACGCGCGGAACCGTCCCCCGGTTTCACTGCAAAAATGGTACTTCCAAATCCTGCATAACCTTTCTCTTTTCTCGCTTTCTCACCAAAATCAGGATAAACCGTCTTGATTGTATCGATCACTGCCTGCAATTCCGGTACAGCCTCAACCGGACACTCTCCGCCTTCCACTGCCTTCTCTGCTTTCTGGATCTCTTTTGCACGTCCCACATAGAGCGGATCTTTTCTGGAAAGTGCAAACTCTGCCAGTCCAAGCGGATTGGACCGGAAGGAGGAAGTCTCTCCGGACGGGATCAGCTCGTCAGTTGTCGTAACCGGATCGTGAATCTCTGAAACAACCTTTAATACCATATGCTCCGGTAATGCACTCATTGCCGGCCAGTCTTTGATATTTGGTCCAAACTGGATCTCCACACCCGGATCAGCCACTCCCTTGCTGTCAAAGACGCGGTTCTCGTAAATCTTCTTGTCGAAGAAGTATTTCGGTTTGGTATAATTTACATCCAGATCGGTAGCTGCGGTCAAATATCCCTTATTTGCTGCAGTTGCTGCAATGGATCTTGCATCCATAAGCGCAACGGATGCAACCTGTCCTTTCTGAACCTTGGAACCTTCGCGGTTCGGGAAGTTTCTTGTGGAGTGGCGGATGGAGAATGCGTTGTTTGCAGGAGTATCTCCGGCACCAAAGCAAGGACCGCAGAACGCTGTTTTGACGATCGCTCCCGTCTCCATGAGACTTGCCACTGCACCATTCTTTACAAGTTCCATGTAAATCGGGGTACTTGCCGGATATACGCTCAATGTAAACTCATCCGGTCCGATGCTTGCACCTTTTAAGATGTCTGCGGCATCACAGATATTTTCAAATCCACCGCCGGCACAGCCCGCAATGATTCCCTGATCTACATAAAGCTTTCCGTTTCTTACTTTACTCTTTAAATCTAATTTTACGGCTCCGTCAAAGCTGACTTCTGCACGTTTCTCGCAGTCATCCAGAATATCCATCAGATTTGCGTTCAGCTCTTCGATGGTATATGTGTTGCTTGGATGGAATGGCATTGCGATCATTGGTCTGATCTGACTGAGGTCGATCTCGATCATTCCGTCATAATAAGCAACATCCCCCGGATTCAGCTCTTTGTATGCCTGTGGTCTTCCGTGGATCGCATAGAAATCCTGTACCTTTTCATCGGTTCTCCAGATGGAGGACAGGCAGGTTGTCTCGGTCGTCATAACATCCACACCGATACGGAAATCAACGCTCAAGTTCGACACACCCGGTCCTACAAATTCCATGACTTTATTCTTCACATAGCCTTTATCAAACACTTCACCGATAATGGCAAGGGCAACGTCCTGAGGTCCAACCCCTTTCTGTGGTGTTCCGGTCAGGTAAACGCCTACAACGCCCGGCATATCAATATCATAAGTTTTATTCAACAGCTGTTTTACAAGCTCCGGTCCGCCTTCGCCGACTGCCATGGTTCCCAATGCACCGTAGCGGGTATGGGAATCAGATCCTAAGATCATGGCTCCGCTCTCTGCTAACATCTCTCTTGCAAACTGGTGGATCACTGCCTGATGTGGTGGAACATAAACTCCACCGTATTTTTTTGCACAGGTAAGTCCAAACATATGGTCATCTTCGTTGATCGTACCGCCAACTGCACATAAACTGTTATGACAATTCGTCAGCACATATGGCATTGGAAAACGCTCTAAGCCAGATGCTCTTGCAGTCTGGATAATTCCTACAAATGTAATATCATGTGAGGTAAGCTTGTCAAATTTCACCTGAAGCTTGTCCATATTTCCTGAAGTATTATGTTTTTTCAAAATACCATACGCGATGGTATTTCCGGCAGCCTGCTCTTTTGTGACAGCTTTTCCGGTCTTCTGCTGTACCTCTGCTGCGTCCGTCATAATCTCTTTTCCGTTTACAAGGTAAACGCCGCTATCATATAATTTCATACGTTCCTCCATCCCAGTCTCCGGCAACGCATTCTGCATCTGCCTTTTCTGCGCACTTTTATATGAATTATAAAGATAGTCCATGTAAAAATCAAGGCTTTCATACACTAATTTAATAAATTACTTTCATCTTAATTATACTCGTTTAAAAAAAGAACAAGCTTCTGACTCAACATCAAAAGCTTGTTCTTTTTGGGTATATAAATAAAAATGAGGACACTTCTTTTAGTATGATGAAGTGTGTTTTCAATTGTGCCAATCCCTGATAGGTAAAGTAAATATATGCTGTGTTTCCTATTTATGTGTATTATACACTGATATTATTAAAATGTATTTATATTTTTTATGCAAATCATTGTGGTTTATGGTAATTAACTTGTATTTTTTTAGCATATTGCTATATAATAGAAAAAAAATTCACTATATTTAAGGGGGAACGTAAAATGTCAATTTTTAACATTTCAGATGAAAAAATGAAAGAAACATTTTCCACATTCACACTTACTGAAATTAATCAGCAGCCTGCAACCTGGAAAAAAACATGTGCACAGCTTGCTTCCTGTAAAACAGAACTTCAGAAATTTCTTGATCAGGTAGTAAAACAGGATGATTTTGATATCGTTCTGACCGGAGCAGGTACAAGTGAGTTCGTAGGAAATTCACTGTATCAGGCATTGAGCGAAAAATATGGCTACAAGGTAAAATCTTATGCAACTACAGATATCGTTCCATCTCCTGAAAACTTCCTCTCCAAAACCAAACCAACTATCCTTGTAAGTTTTGGCCGTTCAGGAAATTCACCGGAATCTCTCGGAGCAGTAGAAGCCGCAGAGGTAGTTTGCCAGAATCTCTACCATTTATTTGTAACTTGCAATCATGAAGGTACTCTTTCTAAATTAGCAAACGACCGCACAAATTGCTTTGCATTAAATTTGACACCAGAAACCCATGACCAGTCATTTGCAATGACTTCAAGTTATTCTAATATGTACCTTGCAACTTATCTTGCATTTAATTTAGACAAGTTGGATGAGATTACCGCAACGATCGACAAAGTCTGTGCTGCCGGCGAAGAGTTTTTAACCACAAACTATAAGCTTGCCCAGAACATTGTAGATGAATTTGATTTTAACCGCATCGTATACCTCGGAAATCTCGCATTAAAAGGTGTTGCTCAGGAATCTGCATTAAAAATGCTTGAACTGACTGCCGGACAGGTTGCTACTATGTATGATTCTCCACTTGGTTTCCGCCATGGTCCAAAATCTATCATTGATGACAGAACATTGACGATTGTATACTTAAGCGATGATGAATACAGAAGAAAATACGAGATCGACCTCATTAAAGAAATGGGACCACAAAGAAAGAAAAACCGTGTTGTAGCTGTTATGAACACACCATGTGAAGGTCTTGATTCACTGGTTGATTATCAGGTACATTTTAATATTGGCGAAGCTTGCGAAAATATTTTCCTCGGCTTAGATTTTGTTATCTTTGCACAGACACTTGCAGTATTAAAATCCCTTTCCATGGGTATTACTCCTGACAATCCGTGTCCAACAGGCGAGGTAAACCGAGTTGTTAAAGGTGTTACATTATACCCATATACATTAAAATAATGAGTCTATTTAGGAGGAAAATATATAATGGTAGGAGTTCTTATTACCGGTCATGGCAATTTTGCAACCGGATTAAAAACCAGTGTTGAATTGATCGCAGGTGCATCTGATTATTTTAAATATGTAGATTTTCCCGGTGATTCTACAGAGAAGCTTTCTGCAGATCAGCACAAAGCACTCGATGAATTAAAGGATTGTGACGGTGTACTTGTTCTCGCAGATCTTGTTGGCGGTTCACCTTTCAAGTCTGCTGTAGAATGTAAATTCGCACGTCCGGATCAGAAAATTGAGGTTATCGGGGGAAGCAATCTTCCAATGATGGTTGAGGCTGCATCGTCTCTTGACTTTTATGATGATCCTGTTGATTTCGCTGATGCGCTGATGCAGACAGGAAAAGAATTTATCGTGCGCTTCGAATTAGAAGAACACGCTGACAACGCAGACGAGGATGGAATTTAATAATGAGTATTAATTGGGAAGTAATTATTTGGACATGCGTTACATTAGTTGTGATCATGGGTGTCATTGCCTTGATTCTGACTCTTATTTCTTCATGGAATCTTCGAAAAAAAAGAAATAGCCTGTCAGAAGTGCATACATCACTTGCAATTGGCAGCCGCATTTTATTTGCCGGTGGATTGTACGGAAGAGTTGTCGGTTTTCCAGATGACGACACTGTAAATGTGGAGATTGCCAAAGGAACAGTGATCACGATATCAAGATATGCAATTCAGTCTATTGAAAATTAAACTATCAGGTTCTCAGTTAGGAACAGCCAATAATTATACGAGCAGGGAGGATAATTTATGCTGATTCAAAGTAAAAAAATATGGATAGCAGATCAGTTTATTGCTGCAATCATAGCTACCGAAAATGGCAAAATAACAGATATTCTTCCGTATGGAAGTAAACCTGTCGATGTAGATTATGGTGACAAACGCATTGTACCGGGCTTTCTGGATATTCACTGCCACGGTGCTTTTGAGTTTGATACAAATGATGCGAATGAAGAAGGTCTCCGCAACTGGACAAAAAACATTGTTTCAGAAGGCGTTACCGGTTTTCTCGCAACAACCATAACACAGAGTGAAGAAGTACTCACAAAAGCAGTGGCAAATGTTGCAAAGGTTATGGAAGACGGCTATGAGGGTGCTGAAATCCTTGGTATTCATTTTGAGGGACCATATCTTGATATGGTCTATAAGGGAGCACAACCGGAACAGTATATCGTAAAGCCTACTGTTGAACAGTTTGAGAGATATCAGGCGGCGGCAAAAGGTCATATTGTATATCTCACAATGGCAACTGAGACTGATGAAGATTTTGCACTTACCAGATATCTCACAGAACATGGTGTAGTAGTGAGCATCGGACATTCTGCAGCCACCTATGAACAGGCAGTGATGGCATATGCACATGGTGCACGTTCCATGACACATGTATATAATGGAATGACACCTTTTAATCATCGTGCTAATGGTTTAGTTGGTGCAGCTTACCGCATACGTACTATGTATGGTGAGATTATCTGTGATGGTAATCACTCTACTCCTGCTGCACTGAATAATTACTTTATGTCTAAAGGTCCTGATTATTGCATTATGATATCAGATGCATTAATGGCAAAAGGTACTCCTGTTGGAAGTAAATTTATCTTTGGTGGAAACGAGATTGTAATTTATCCTGATGGAAGTGCACACTTGACATCTACCGGCGGACTTGCAGGATCGACTTTAAGAATTAATCAAGGTCTCCGTATCCTTGTTGAAGAGGCTATGGTACCATTCAACTATGCAATCAATTCCTGTACGATCAATCCTGCACGTTGTATCGGTGTCGATGATCGCAAGGGTGCTATCGGTGTCGGAAAAGATGCAGATCTTGTAGTTCTGGATACTGATTATTCCGTCATTCAGACATATTGCATGGGTGAAGCAAAATTATAATCATACTTATTATGGAGGAAACAAAGCATGAATCATCCAATCCAGCTATTGATGGAGCAACGGCGAAACGGTCAGAATTGTGGTATTGAGTCCGTTTGCAGTGCTAATGAATATGTACTCGAAGTTGCATTAAGACGTTCAAAACTTTTTAATGCGCCTGTATTGATTGAGGCTACTGCAAATCAGGTTAACCAATTCGGTGGTTACACTGGAATGTATCCGCAGGATTTTTATGATATGGTACTGAAAATGGCATCCGAAATCGGTGTTCCGGAAGATCATGTTATTCTTGGCGGCGATCATCTCGGTCCATTAACCTGGCAGAATCTGCCTGAAACAGAAGCAATGGCAAACTCCGAAGTTCTTGTATATCAGTATGCACGTGCCGGTTTTACTAAAATCCACTTAGACACCAGCATGAAAGTTGCAGACGATCCTGATGGACTGCTTTCTACAGAAACAATTGCACGCAGAGGTGCTATTCTATACAAAGCAGCTATGAAAGGCTACGAAGAACTAAAAGCCACAAAACCAGACGCAATGCGACCGGTATTTGTTATCGGCAGTGAAGTTCCTATTCCGGGCGGTGCACAGGAGGCAGAGGATTCTCTTTCTGTCACAAAACCAGAGGCTTTCCGGGATACCGTTGATACTTATAGACGTATCTTCAAAGAAGAAGGCATTGAGGACGGCATGAACGATGTCGTTGCAGTTGTAACCCAGCCGGGTGTTGAGTTCGGTGATGATCAGGTATTTATGTACGACCGCAAAGCGGCATCTGATCTTTGCGAGGCATTAAAAGATTTCCCAGAACTCTGTTTTGAAGGACATTCTACCGATTATCAGAGCAAAGAATGTTTAAAACAGATGGTGGAAGATGGTATCGCAATTTTAAAGGTTGGACCGGCTCTTACTTATGGTCTTCGTGAAGGTCTTTTCTCTCTGAGCATGATGGAGAAAGAACTTGTACCGGAAGAAAAGCAGGCTCATTTTATTGAAACTTTGGAAACAGCTATGTTAGATAATCCTAACAACTGGATCAAACACTATCACGGCAGTACGAAGCAAATTGCCCTTTGCAGAAAATACAGTTTTTCAGATCGCGCACGTTATTACATTGGACTTCCATCTGTAAACGCAGCAATAGCAAAACTGTTCCGCAACCTTACGGAATATCCGATTCCAATGAATATGCTGCATCAGTATATGCCTCTGACTTATCTCAAGGTAAGAGATGGAATTATTCCATTAGAACCAAAAGAACTTGCTTTAGATAGTATTGTTGCATTTATGGAAGATTATGAATATGCAATCGGGCGTTAACAGCCACATTAATTATTGCTATTATCTTTATTTTGAATATTAGCCCTTTCCTGAAAAGTGGGTTGTCGACCATACGACAGCCCATTTTTCATCATAACCCAAATGTATCATCCATCACACTTTATCGTGTGGAATTTGCCTGGTACATCAATTGTAATTCATGCTGACTTTTGTTATGATAATTGTGATTGAATAACATATATTATTGAATTTGGGAGGTAAACTATATGAACAAAGAGAAGAAAAATACACCGGAAGAACTTTCAGGCAAAAAGAAATACGTAAAACTTGCTAGTTCGATTATTGTTGTCGTTCTTTTTTTCCTGTATGTATTTTTTAATTTTAAATCAATCTTTTAAAGGAGATAACTAATGGCCTGGTGTACAAAATGCAAAAAAGAATATTCTGATGAATTTTCCAGCTGTCCGAATTGTAATATCAACTCTCAGAGTACGTCTGCGTTAGGAAGTGAGTTGATGGACAGTTTAAAACCGTATGCTTTTAAAGAAGATTTTACAATGCAGGATCTTGTAGATGATCTCGAAGATACTGATGGTATACCAAAGTCTGCTAAACTGTATAAAAGTGCCAGAGACTATTATGCTGATGCCAGATCGACTGCCTTTGCTTTTTTCTTTATTGGCTTTCTCGGACTGGCTGCAACTATTTCTGACATGGTTGGGATTATTAACTTCCCGCTTCCCGGTCTGGCTCTCTATACCATGACAATAATTTTTGCTGTATTCGTCCTGATCGGTGTTTATTCCATGCGCAGAGCAAAGAAATACTTTGTCAACATCCAAGAAGAAGATGCTCTTGCTAACAGCATTAAAAAATGGTACTACACAGCAGAAATGCATTCTGACGAAAAGGAAAACCACTCTTTTTCACAAAAATATGAGCGCATCAGAGTACTTTTGAAAAATCAATTTCCAAATGTCGACGAAGCATTTCTCGACAAATTAGCTGCTGATTTCAGCGGTATTTCCGGCAAAGACAAAGGTGGGAATTAATTCCCACCTTTTTTCTTTATATTATGCTCGTCCGTTACTTCCACACACAAGCATTTTACTCATTACATATTCTTTTACCTTTTCTCTTCCTACTGCATTATACTTTTTAGGATCAAATGCATCTGGATTAGCTGTAAGATATTCCTTAACTCCGTTCGAAAATGCAATACGGAGATCTGTTGCATAATTTACTTTACAGATACCCCTGCGAATACATTCTTTTACGGCTTCATCCGGCACACCGGAAGTTCCATGAAGAACAAGAGGGATAGAAACTACTTCGCGGATTTCGCTTAAACGTTCTACATCAAGCTTTGGTGTTCCTTTATAGACACCATGAGCAGTTCCAATTGCAACTGCAAGTGAATCAATACCTGTTTTCTCAACAAATTCTACTGCCTCTGATGGTACAGTGTAACCACCGCCATTTCCACCATCAAGATCATCCTCTTTTCCGCCAACTTTACCAAGTTCTGCTTCAACCGGTACATTTCCTGCATGGCAGACATCTACGACTGACTTGGTAATAGCAATATTTTCTTCAAATACGCTGTGTGAACCATCGATCATGATTGATGTATACCCTGCACGAAATGCATGAACAGCAAGTTCAAAACTGCTTCCGTGGTCTAAATGCATAACTACTGGAACACTTGCATCTTTTGCTGCTGCCGCAACATTTGCATAAAACATTTCAGGGCTGGCATATTTTATAGTAGACGGTGTTGTCTGCATAATGACTGGAGATTTTAACTCCTCTGCTGCTGCAACGACTGCCTGAACCATTTCCATGTTTTCTACATTGAATGCTCCGACTGCGTAGCCATTCTTCTGAGCATCCAAAAGAAGTTCTTTTGTTGTAACTAAGGACATGATTTAATTCCTCCCTTTTTTATTTTTTTCTATTATAATACACACAAATTTATTGTGCAACCAAAGTGGAACAAACCCTTAAAAATAGCTATATTCTAACTAAATTGTATTAGTATTTCCACGCTTCACTATAACATTACATTGTTTCCATTGGTTCGTTATTTCTTATTGAAAGTCTTAAATTAAAACACATTAAAATATTCTAACAGGAGTCGTAAGACATTTAAAAAGATATAAATCATTCCTAATATTTTTGCCTTTGCATAGTTTTTATCTTTTAATCCTTTATAAAAACAAATCAGCGTTGCAATCAATACAATTAAAATAGCAACAGCTAGCATGTTTCTAAATATAATTAATATGCTCATTTTATTATAATCTCCTTATTGCTAAACTGCTATCGCCACGAAGCAACAGCAAGGTTTGGTTTGTTAAGGCTTGGAACACTTGAATTTTACCACTTTCATGGTATAGCCGTCAATAATCTGGGGTAATTACTAATATTTAATCTTTTACATATTCCAAAATATCGCCCGGTTGACAATCTAACACTTCACAAATAGCTTCTAAGGTAGAGAAGCGTATCGCAGAAATCTTTCCTGTTTTCATTTTTGATAGATTGACATTACTCACACCCACTTTTTCCGATAATTCCTTCAAACTCATCTTTCGATCGGCCATTACTCGATCTAATCTCAATACTATTCTTCCCATAATTTACAACGTCTCATCACTTAATTGCTGAAGTTCTTGTCCATATCTAAATATAAAAGACAATAAATAGATCAGTGCTGCAACTATCAAGAAACTAATTTTAGGGTGAAAGGCAAAATCAATTTGTGTAACATAATCAGTGTTTAGTAGTACGTCAAAGTTGATTATTTGTTTAAAATAAATAATGCGACAAACATCAAGAATATTAAACACAATACCACCAGCAACAATATATTGGGCAAGTCTTGTGATGTAGTTAGAAACTCTTTTATCAAATGGGCTATGATCTATGGTTAAAGAACAAATTTCTTCTACTGTCTTCACAGACTTATATATTATGAATACCAAAAAAGCTATACCTAAAAATAATAACGGAAGCCATCCTGACATCTTATCTTTATTTAATGCTAAATCATTTTTAAATATTAACTGAAGATAGTCGATTCTTATACTTCCAAAAATCGTATTGTAAATCCCCTTATCGGATACGAAAATAAGGAATAGTCCTATTAACAACACCTCAGAAATCAAACAACTCCACCTGACAATTTCCAAAATAGAGCACATTTTTTTTAACAATCCTGCTGACTTTTTATCCATGTACATATCTCCTTTCATTAATTAATTAATGTTTATCGTTAATTTCATTATACATACAATAGAATTTTTGTCAACAAAGAATATAATTAATTCTATGTTCTTATCCATATTAATTTGTAGATTGAATAAGGAACAAAGTGTCATATTATAATTATAGTGTAATTTCCTATAAAAAAAATCTCCGTTCAACGGAGATTTTAAGTAAAAGAATACCGATAACGGGCGCTAAAAAAATTTGAGAATGCTAAATTTGCACTATATTCTTCAAATGGGATTTCAGTTTTTCAGCCACTCATAATCAAATTCAGTGAAATCTTTTATACAGCGATCTGCACCGGCTCGTATCAGATCCGGATACGTATTTTCACTTCCAATCGCAACAATCATTCCTGCTTTATTGTTTCTTGCATGCTTGATAGCATTTAAGCTATCTTCTACAACAATACACTCAGAAATATCCGCACCCAACCGCCTTGCTGCTTCCAGGTGCATCTCGCCTTTATTATCATACGTACCATCATCATACACACAGGTTTCTTTATTTAACCATCGTTCAAGATGAAATGTTTCAAAATAGAAATCTATATTAGCTTTAATTGATGCACTGGCAAGAATGTATGGGCAATCATTTTCTTTCATATATTGAAGTAGTTCTTCCGCTCCCTTTGTCAAATGCAGCTTGTCTGGATTTTTCCTGCAAATAGAGCGGTATAAAGCTTCTTTATGCACAGAGCACTGATCTCTTTCTGCCCGTGCCATATTAGGAGCGATTGCATGGATAATATCGTCATTTCTCGGTCCACAAAAGAAACTGCTATCCGGCACTTCATTTGTGTTTTCGTGAAGCTCTCTGTAGATCTCCGACCATGCTTCCATATGGAAGCATGTGTCGGAAAAGAGAGTACCATTAAAATCAAGGAGTACTGGTTTCATAATCATTTTTTTAGAAGAGACCAATGAAAGCTCCTACTAAGCCTACTACTAAAAGTAAACCAATACACTTAACTGGAGACCAGCCTTTTTTCTTAATCAGGACATACAGACCAAGAGTGATTGCTAAAGGAATCAATTTTGGAAGTACACCATCAAGAATACTCTGGATTACGATTGGGCTTTCACCATTTTCAATCGTTAATGCGATCGTAGTTCCACCATAGTTAGATGTAAGAGCACCAACTACGAATACACCAAGCATTGATGCAGCTCTTGTAAACTCTTTAGCATTTGCAGTCAATATTTCAATTGCCTGAGAACCAAGTTTATATGACCAGTTCATAAGTCCGAAACGAACAAGCATCTGCACTACGTTAAATATAATCAAGAACAAAATTGGTCCAGCTAGCGAGCCATTTATGGCCATATTCGCCGTTATACCCGCGGTAATAGGAACCAATGTGAACCAGAAAATAGCATCACCAATACCACCAAGAGGTCCCATAGCTGCCACACGGACAGAACGAATCATAGGGATGTCAGCTTTCTGCTGCTCAAGTGATAATACAATACCCATTACGAATGTTACAAGGAATGGATGAGTATTAAAGAACTCAAGGTTGTGCTGCATGGAAGTCTGAAGATCTTCCTCATTATCTCCATGGATCTTCATAAGACCTGGAAGAATACAGTATAACCATCCAGCCGCCTGCATTCTCTCATAGTTGAAAGATGCCTGCAGGTTTAATGAACGCCATACCATTTTATTTAATGTTTTTTTGTCTAACGGCTTAGCCGGTGTAAGATTGTTGTACTGTGTTGCATTAGATGCCATCTTCGTCACCTCCATTACCACTTCCTGCATTTGCTTTAATTGCTACTCTTGTCTGGAAATCATACAATGCTATTGCAATACCAACAAAGGCGATTAATAACAGTGCTGAGCCAGAAAGTTCAGGAATATATCCGATAATTGTTGCAAGAGCAAATCCTGCGAAGTAAATTCCCCATAAATCGTTAGACAGCATAATACGAAGTAAAATAGCAAAACCAACGAAACGCATCATACCACCAGCTGTGCTAAGACCTGTCATGATCCAACCATAACGTTCAGAAATTGCTGTTAAAGTCTCACCGAGAGCACTTCCGCCAAGAAGACCAGCTACACAGACAATTGTAAATAAAAGTCCGAGAGCAGCCATAGCGAGGTAGTTCAAACGAACGATACCTTTTGTATCGCCTTTTTCTGCCATTTTGTCTGCTGCTGACATAACAGGAGCCATAACAGTAAACAATAATGTTACCATATACTGACCAATCAAAGCGAATGGTACTGCAAGACCAACCGCAGCTGAAGTATCTAACCCGGAAGTAATAGCAAATACTGTTGCCATAACTCCACCAATTACAGCGTTAGGTGGCTGTGCTCCACCAACAGGCATGTTACCGATTGTCATTAACTGATATGTACCACCAACGATAAGACCTGTCTGAAGGTCACCAAGGATTAAACCGATTACAGCACCGGTTACGATTGGCTGATACAAAGACTCTAAAAAGTCGAACTGGTCAATCGCAATGATGAAACACCATATTGCGACCAGGATAATCTGAATTGCAGTAAATTGCATAATTCATTTATCTCCTTTCATACATGTTAATTACTTACTTGAACAGTTTTTCAATGTTCTCCGCTCCCTCAGTCGGAACTCTTCTGATTTCAAGTTCTACACCAAGGTCACGTAATTTTGCAAAAGCAGCAACGTCGTCATCATCGACTGCAACAGAACCTGCAACCTGACGTTTTCCGTCTGCCATATGCATATTACCAATATTAACTTTTTTGATAGGCACTCCGCCCTCTACTAATTTCAATACATCCTGTGGCGTCTCGCAAACAATAAAGATGTGCTGTTTGTCAGATGCTTTGTGGATGGTTGAAATAGTCTTTTCAATCGTCCAGTAACGCATAGCTGCGTAACTTGGTGCAGCCATATCCATCAGCCCCTGACGAAGTTTGTTACCAGCTACTTCATCATTAGCTACCAGAATAAGATTTGCTCCAATTGGTCCGCACCACTGTGTTGCTACCTGTCCATGAACAAGACGATTGTCAATTCTTGTCAATACAATATTTGGCATCTCCTTCTCCTCCTTGATTATGATTCTTCCCTGAAAATCCCCTTCAGAGTAACTATATTATATACAATTTGCACAAAATAGTATTTGTATATTTTAGTAGAGAGTTTATTTTTTTTAATATTTTTTATAATTTTTTTAGAAATTTGATTCAATCTGCCATATTTTTTCATCAATGTCTTCCATTAATAGACATGTTACATAAAAAAAGGTATAATAATTTTAATTTGGAGGTATGACAGACTATGCAGAAGAAAACATCAAGCAAAGAATTTTTAAAATATGGTAATGTATATGACGCTCCAATTGACGCAGAGAGAAATAATATGACCTCTACTATTTTCTCCATACAGGCAAAAAACAGTATCAGCCAGCTTCATTGTTTTGACTGTCCTGTATATATTGAAATGCAGTCCGGTATGTCGTGCATCCTGATCGGAACACAGCCTGATAAAGCATCATTGAAAACATTTGCCGTACACCGTTATGTCAAGATCAATCCCGGCTTATTTTTCTCTCTGGTGTCCATGACAGCCAGCTGTTCTTATAAGCTTATTGTTGATTCCGGTTATCATTATTCGATTGAGGAATTATCACCGGCCTATAGCATTGACCGTGTCATTCCATACTTACGTATTAATGAAATCCTCGGATACTATTATAATATAAGAAACTCCGGTTATAATTTCAAGGGCGAAACCCACAACTATTTTGAGCTTACCTATGTTGACCGTGGATGCATGAAAACGATTGTAGACGGAAAGGACTATGAATTATCGGAAAATAATCTTTTGATTTATGGTCCAGGCCAGTTTCACTGTCAGGAAATTCCCGAAGGAGAATCCTGCTCCTATGTAACGATCATTTTTGATCTGGACAATACAAACCACGAAGACAACAAAGTAATATACCGCACCCTTTTAAACCGGGTATTTGGGTATGACAAAAAAATTCATACTCTGATCAAAGCTTTTGTTAATGAAAGCAATTCGCAGCTGCCTTTTATGAACAGCCTGATCATCTGTCTTTTACAGGAAACGGTAATAAGACTTCTTCAATCTGATTTTATAGAACAGACCGACCAACATCCTGTGACAGAGGTACGCCAGAATTATCAGGACGAGATGCTGAATCAGATACTCTCTTATATCAGCGAAACCATTACAGAACCGATCACGGTTGCTGAAATCTGTCAGAAGTTTTCTCTCTCCAGATCATCCCTGCAGATACTTTTTAAGGAGAACTTGGAGCAGACACCTAAAAAATATATCAGTGAATTAAAACTGGATAAGAGTTGTCAGCTGATCCGTGAGAACAAATACACGATCAGTGAGATTGCACTCATGCTCGGTTTCAATTCCATTCAGTATTTTTCCAAAGCATTCACTCAGAAATATAACATTGCTCCGAGTGAGTATGCAAAACAGATATTTAACAATTGATAGGAGAAACATATTATGAGAATAGGTACTGTCGGAACAGGATTTATCACTAACTATATTTTAGATAATATTGAAAAAACAGACGGCATTTCCTGCCATGCCGTATATTCCAGAAATGAGGACAGTGCCCGCAGACTTGCGGAAAAATATCATATTGAAAAAACATATACCGATTATGAGAGAATGCTTTCAGACGATTCCCTTGATTTTATTTATATTGCATCACCAAATAGTCTGCATTATTCACAGACAAAAAGTGCTTTAGAACACGGCAAAAACGTAATATGCGAAAAACCTTTTACCGTGACAGCGGCAGAAGCTGTTGAACTTATCCGTCTCGCCAAAGAAAACCATCTGTTTTTATTCGAAGCAATTACCACGCTCCACCAACCGGGATTTCACTGGGTAAGAAAAAACATAAGTCTGCTTGGCAGTATTAAAATGATATCATTAACCTTCTGCCAGTATTCCAGCCGGTATGACTCCCTCATTTCCGGCAAGCTTCCAAATGTTTTTAATCCGGAATTTGCCGGTGGAGCGCTTATGGATATCAACCTGTATAATATTCATTTTTTGGTTGGTCTGTTTGGAAAACCAGACCGTATCGAATATTTCGCCGGGACACATGAAAACGGCATTGATACACATGGTATTCTTATTCTCCAGTTTGGTGATATTATCTGCCAATGCAGTGGTTCCAAAAACACCACCTGTGAAAATAACGTTCAGATCATGGGCGAAAAAGGATATATCCATGTCAGTCCTGGAAGCAGTAATTGTCAAAACAGCAGACTTATACTCCGTGATTCAGAATGTTCTTTTTGCCAGAAAGAAACTCCATGGTATTACGAAATCCAGGAATTAACCAAGATTGTGCAGTCAAACGATTACGAACGTTGCTATCAGCTGCTCGAAAACACAGAAATCGTTGTCGATATTCTTGAAAAAGCAAGAAAAAGCGCACATCTAAGTTTCTGATTCTTCGATCACGTAATCGTCTTCGCTCACTGGATCTTCCGTTCCCGCATCACTGCTGTTCTCATCTGCATATTGTGGGAACGTGATCGATGCCTTAAACAGATCACCGTCCACTTTAATGTCAAAAACTCCACCCATTAAAACCGTAAGACTCTTTGCAATGGAAAGTCCCAGACCACTTCCCTCGGTCGTTCTCGACGAATCCCCGCGGATAAAACGTTCTGTCAGATCTCCGGCATTGCTGTTCTCCCTTGCAAGGGAATGTTCCGACACATTCTTAATGGAGAATACAACCTTTTCCTCCACATATGAGATATCCACATACACCCTTGTTTTCTCCAGTGCATACTTTGCAACATTATTATAAAGATTTTCGATCACACGGTAAAGCTGCCTTCCATCTGCACGGATCAGCACAGCTGTCTTCGGGAGTTTTGTGACGATCGTAAGTTCTTTCTGCTCAAACTTCTCATTAAACTCTCCGCTTGTCTGATAGACAAGTTCTACAAGATCAATGACCTGCATGTCAAGCTTCACATTACCGGAACTGATCTTGGATGCCTCCACAAGATCCGCCGTAAGCTGCCTTAACCGCTGGGATTTTTCATCCAGGATCTGAATGTACCCCTGCACGCGTTCATTATCAATTTTTTCCAGCTTTATCAGGTTTACATAATTTATAATTGATGTCAGCGGTGTTTTGATATCATGAGATACATTTGTGATAAGATCTGCCTTCATGCGTTCATTTTTGGTGCTGTCATCCACTGCATGTAAAAGACCTTCTCCAATGTTATTGATCGCCTCCGCAAGACTTTTCTCCTCGCCGTGCAGCTGTTCAATGTCAATTTTCCCGGAAAGCGCTCCGTCCCTGATCTTCTCCACACCCAGCCGGATCTGATACTGCTCCACTGCCTTTCGCAGGATCATATAGCACTCTCCCGCTGAAAATAAGAGCAGCACCACCAGTGCAGTCATGCTCTGATAGTAAAATGCACCGACTGCCAGTACGAAGCAGACAGCCATGTGCCCTGCAAAAAGCAGCAGCACACGCACCGTTGTTTTCTGTCTGGCAAATACTTTGCGGATGCCTCTTTCGAGCCAGCACGCAACGCTTGTCTCCCAGAGCATCTCCGCTTTCATTCTGCGCACCATGCTCAGATAAAAGATCAGGAATAAACCGTCGATCACAAGACTCACGGTTCCTGATGCTACAATGATCCCATAAACAGCCCATTCCTCACTGTTTACTTTTGTAATGAGGATCACAAGCTCCACCATCATAAAAATAAAAGCCGCCACCAGAATCTCCGTCTTGATCTTATCGATCGGATTCAGATGGATTTTCTCTTCACCTGTGCGGCGTCCGGTTGCCAAAGTCAGATACACCAGTGAAATGATCCATCCCATCAGACTTACCAGGCCACTGAAAGTACAGACCTTAATCCATGGATGAAGCTGTTCGTACTCCCGGGATGCCTCATAAATATCATCTTCTGCAGACAGTTCCGTATCGATCCCGATGATCAGCGTCATGTCATCTGCAGGCCAGAGCATCTGATTCCCACCGCCAAAGAAGTAGTCTGCCATGCCGTTAATATCAGTGCCAAATTCTTTGTCCACAAGATCATAGATCAGGTAATTCCCCATGGTCTTCGCCTCCATCAGCACAGCTTCCACGTCAAACTCCTGTCCTTCCTTCGTGTCCGGCTGATTTGTGTACCACGCCTCACCAATCCTGTACCAATAGCAGAAATTGCTATCACCACTCTTAAACTCATTGGTGTATTGCAGATAACGCCTGTTCTCCTCTGAAGTACGGCTTTCACCTTTGATCAGCAGGCGCAGGTAATCGCTCAGGTCATCACATTTTTTTTCAATACATTTTGTGTAATACCCGGAATCCAGAAACTGTTCTGTCCCAACGTCTGACAACTCAAAAATATTTTTACTAAGCATGGATGCCAGCAAAAATACTGCTATCGTTAAAACCACTGTAAAAAACAGATGAAGGATCAGTCCTGTCAGTTTTGTTCCGTAGGAATAAGGATGGCTCTCCATAATCGCTCCTTAACTTTTAATTCTTATCAATTTTGTAACCAACACCCCATACAACTTTCAGATAGCGGGGTTCTTTTGGATTAATCTCTATCTTCTCGCGGATATGGCGGATGTGTACTGCCACTGTATTATCCGCTCCGATCGCATCCTCATTCCAGATGCTCTCATAAATCTGGTTGATGGAAAATACTTTCCCCTGGTTCTTCACCAACAGCAAAAGAATGTTGTACTCGATCGGGGTAAGCTTCACTACTTCGCCATCCACCGTTACTTCTTTCAGATCGTCATTGATGCTCAAACCGCCAACTGTATAAATACTGTCACCGGATTCTGCTGCATTTCCAAGCTGCGTATAGCGGCGGAGCTGGGATTTTACCCTTGCCACCAGTTCCAGCGGATTGAACGGTTTCTCCACATAATCGTCCGCCCCGATATTCAGTCCTAAGATCTTGTCTGAATCCTCTGTTTTTGCTGACAAAATAATGATCGGAATACTGCTGTTCTCACGGATTTTCAGGGTTGCACGGATTCCGTCCAGCTTCGGCATCATGACATCCATGATCAGAAGATGTACTTCATTGTTCTTCAATATCTCAAGCGCTTCTTCACCATCATATGCCTTTAGCACATGAAAGCCTTCCTGCTGTAAATAGATCTCGATCGCTTCCACAATTTCTTTATCATCATCACACACTAAAATGGTCTGCATGTTCTATCCTCCCAATATTTTTCTTTCAACAGCCTGTCTCCCGCTTTACGGACAAACCTGTCCATTGCTGCAAACATGAATAAAATAAAACTGTCCGGCGTTTATCAGCCTGAACAGTTTTATTTTAGCAGTTAAAAAAGTATTTTAATAGTAGAGAAATCTTAATTGTGTCTTAATTTCTGTTTTTCTAGCAGATCTCTGCTCCGCTTGGCATCTTTTTCTCCGGAACCATCAATGCAAGTTCCCCGTTCTCATCCTCTGCGCAGAGTAACATACCCTCTGAGACTACACCTGCAAGTTTTGCTGGTTTTAAGTTCACTAATACCATGACTTTTTTGCCAACCATCTCTTCCGGTGTGTAATGCTTGCGGATACCGGAAACGATCTGTTTTACCTGACTTCCGATCTTCACCTGTGAGCAGAGTAATTTCTTTGATTTTGGAACTGCTTCGCAGGCAATGATCTCTCCTACCTGAAACTGCATCTTCATAAAATCATCATACTCAATTTCTGCTTTCGGTTCAATGTCAATTACGGATTCTTCCGCTTCTTCTGCTGTTTCCGTCTCTCCGGCAAGTTTCTTCTGTTCTGCCTCAAACTCAGCTTTCTGAGCTGCTTTGATCTCCTCTACTTTCGGCATAACCTCTTTTGCATCCAGACGTGCAAATAAGATTTCCGGTGTATCTGTCACTTTGCTTCCACTCTCGTAAAGTCCGAATTTGTCCAGATCGTCATAATCGCGCAGGGTGGTATTCAACTGTTTTACGATCTTCTCTGCTGTCTCCGGCAGGAAGCTGTGCAGTAATCCTGCTCCGATCGTGATGGACTCTGTCAGATTATATAACACCTCTGCAAGACGGTCATGGTCTGCCTCATCTTTTGCGAGTACCCATGGAGTCGTCTCATCGATGTATTTGTTGCAGCGGCGGAACAGGTCAAATACAGCGGTGATCGCATCCGCCACACGGAGTTTGTCCATTTTCTCCTGTACTTTATCTCTGGTTTCGGTAACGACAGCCTTTAAATCCTCATCGACTTCTTCGGCTGCGCCGGTTTTCCTTACAACACCATCAAAATATTTGTTGCTCATGGAGATCGTCCTGTTTACCAGATTTCCTAAAATATTGGCAAGATCGGAATTGAATCTCTCAATTACCAATTCCCATGTGATGACACCGTCATTTTCAAATGGCATCTCATGAAGTACGAAGTAACGGGTTGCGTCTACGCCGAACAGTCTTACCATATCATCTGCGTAGATCACGTTTCCTTTGGATTTGCTCATCTTATCGCCGCCCTGTAAAAGCCATGGATGACCAAACACCTGTTTTGGCAATGGCAGATCCAATGCCATTAAGAAGATTGGCCAGTAAATCGTATGGAAACGGACGATATCCTTTCCAATTAAATGTAAATCTGCAGGCCAATTTTTCTTAAATAAATCAGAAGATCCGTCCGGATCATAACCGATCTTGGTAATGTAGTTAGTCAGTGCATCAAGCCATACATATACTACATGTTTTGGATCAAAATCTACCGGGATACCCCAGCTGAAGGATGTTCTGGATACGCATAAATCCTGCAAGCCCGGAAGTAAGAAGTTGTTCATCATCTCGTTCTTGCGGGATACCGGCTGGATAAATTCCGGATGTGTATTAATATGCTCGATCAGACGGTCTGCGTATTTGCTCATTTTGAAGAAATAAGCTTCCTCTTTTGCCGGTTTTACTTCACGTCCGCAGTCCGGACATTTGCCGTCTACAAGCTGAGACTCTGTCCAGAAAGACTCACATGGTGTACAGTAAAGTCCTTCGTAGGAGCTCTTGTAGATATCTCCCTGATCGTATAATTTTTTAAAGATTTTCTTTACGCATTTTTCATGGTCTGCATCTGTAGTGCGGACAAAGTTATCATAGGATGTGTTCATCAGATCCCAGATTGCTTTTACTTCTCCTGCAACGTTATCTACATATTCCTTCGGAGTGATTCCTGCTGCTTCCGCTTTTTCCTGAATCTTCTGACCATGCTCATCCGTTCCTGTCTGGAAGTATACGTCATAGCCTTCTGCTCTCTTGTATCTTGCGATCGCATCTGCAAGTACGATCTCATAAGTGTTTCCGATATGCGGTTTGCCCGATGTATAGGCAATCGCTGTTGTCATATAATACTTTCCTTTATTGCTCATTCTCACTACCTCTTTCCTTAATTATCTTTTAGGCAATTGCGAAACTCTATTTATGTTATGAATGTTGTGGAAATGTAACAAAATTTTCGAAGACACGCTCTCGCTATGTGTCACTCGCAACGGTACTAGCATGCCAGCCATAGCTAACGCTATGTCTGCCAAGCAAGAACCGGCGGTTCCCCAATGTCTTCTCAATCTTTTGTCACATTTTCACAACTTACCTCACGTTTTCTGTGAGTTTCGCAATTACCTATAATTATCTTTATTACAGTTCACATGCGCAATAAGTGGACTGTAATAAAAAACCGCCCTCTGATTACCCAGAAGACGGGTTGTTCCCGTGTTACCACTTCAATTCATCTGTATCCCACAATACAGACCTCAGCATGTCTTTCTATTTGAAAAACATCTCCGCTATAACAGGCGGTCCCGTCAGAACTTATCGCATGCCACTTTTTTGCATCCGTTCAGCCCTGCCACTCCAAAGCCATGTTCCATGAAGCTTTCCTCATTCCCTCGCACCATGATATCCTGCGGATCTGATATTACTGAGTTAAAATCAGATGCCCTGCTATATCCCGGGAACCTCTCTGCTAAAACCATCTGTACAGATGATCTGTTGAGTTCCATTTCATGTACTCTCTTTTTCATTGTGTTTTATATTAAAATAACCGTATGCATTATCACGTCCTGTTGCGTCAGACGCTGAATGCCTATCTCATAAAATAGCACGGAAATACTGAAAAGTCAATGAATACATTGGTTTTTCGGTGTTTCCGTGCTATTGCATTGAATTTTACATTTTCTGTGCATCGTTTCTCGGTAAACGAATGAGATGCATTTCTTTATTCGTCGAATTTCTCATCATCGACAACTTCGCCTGTAAAATGCTCCGGCTCTGCCATTTTTGCTCCACAACTGCTGCAGAAAGATGCGCCCTGTGGCATTCTTGCTCCGCAGTTCGGACATTCTGCCGCACCCTGAAGATTTAAGATTTCTGCTTTCATGCGCTCGATTTCTGCCAGTGCTTCTTTGATCACTTTGAACTGTTCATTTTCGGCATTTTCCTCATCATCTCTGTGTGCATCAAAATAGGTACGTCCCAGTTCTGCATACTGTTTTTCTACATAATCCTCTTTGGACTTTACGTCTAATTTTAACTTGGCAACACCGGATACTTCCTTCGCTTTCTGGGATACATCTTTTCCTGCTGATACCAATGACTCTTTCATCTCATCAAAAAATGACATAATGACTACCTCCGTCCGTATATAATATCTTTCCATTTCGTGCTTTGTATTATACGCTTTTTCCACGGTGTACACAATATGGGGACGACATAATGCATGAATTGTATTCGCCTGTTTTCACTCATGAATTATCGATCACATATCTCTCAAAAAGCGGCAGTGTAAAAAATACATACCCTCTGGTCTCGCCTGAGACAATCCCCTTTTTCATAAGTCTTTTGCGATACGGATTAAACTCATTTGTTTCCATGCCAAGATGTTCCCGGATTTCTTTGATTTTTCCGCTTTCTGTCTCGGCAATTCCCCTTGCCACAATGCGATCCTTCTGCGATAACTCTGACCATATTTTGTCGTATACAAACTCGCTCAAATACTGCTCATACTCTTCTAGTACTGCCTCATAATGACCACTGTGATTCCATGTCAGATAACCGAGTACCTGAAATGCGAATGGGTACCCCCTCGTCAGCTCTGCCATTTGTTTTGCCACATCCTGATCTATTTGAAAAATGTTTTTATACTTATTCATAACCGCCTGCTGATTCAATGGTTTTAACTGAATCTTTGGTGCCCGAAATAAAAAGGTTAGATTTTTTTCATTCTGTAATTCATCAATATTTTCATATAAACCCGTTGACAGTAAAAATACAGGCAGATCCTGTCTTACAAAAATCTGGAATGAACCTGCAAACACCTTCATATAATCATTATTTGTAACTTCGTCGATTGTAATCAATAGTCTCTTGTCCTGCTTTTTCAGTTTTTCCAAAATAGTAATGATCGCCGTCTCCGTATCCGTGAGTGGCGGAACACCCTCTATCGCTACGCCAAACCCGAAAAAGGATAAATCAATTTTCGCAGACTTTATGATGGCTGCACAAACTTTATTGCTATTTAGTTTTGCTAACATTCCCTGTAATAAATCGGTAGCAGGATTCAGTTCTATCACTACCCAGTCTTCTCTTTCCCTCAGCCGTCTTGCAATCTCAGTCATCATCACTGTTTTTCCCGAACCTTGTACACCTGTGATAATGAACATCTGCTGATTTACCGTTTCCGCTGTAAACGTATCAACAATTTCCATTGTCTGTAATGGACGCTCTACCGGCTCTAACGGACTTTTCCCAAATGTAAGCGTAAATGGATTCTGCATAGGCTCTCCTTTAGTTTTACTGTTCTTTACTCTTGTTTACTGTTTTGGTGTTGTTTTATTGTTCTTTACTGTCTTTTACTGTTTTACATTTATTTAACTGTTCTTTACTGTTTGCGTCAAGACGTTTTATGATGATTTATTTAAAAAGATGAATACTTGATCCGTAACAAAAGGCTCATACAAGAGAAACGCCAGAACCAGCATTTGCCAGAACCAGCGTTTCCTGTCAATAACTTTTTTCTATGTTTTTACCGGATGCAGATATACACCATATATACCGCATACATAAGAAGCATAATAATTCCTTCTTTACGATTCACTTTCTTGGATGTCCATGCAAATCCCCATACAACTGCACTCATGATGATCAAAATGATAATGTCGATAATATTCTCCATAAGGAAGGTAACCGGGCTGATCGCCGCTGCAACACCGAGGATCAGTAAAATATTAAAAATGTTAGAACCGATCACATTTCCGAGTGCCATATCCACCTCATCTTTTCTTGCTGCCACGATGGAAGTCACTAACTCCGGAAGGCTGGTTCCAAGTGCCACGATTGTAAGACCGATCAGTGTCTGGCTTAAGCCGAATCCGGCTGCGATCGCAGATGCGCCATCGACTACAAAGTCACCGCCGAACTTTATTGCGATCATTCCACCAATAATAAAAACTATACATTTCCACATCGGAAGGATTTTGATCTCTTCCTCGGCAAGTGCTTCCTCTTCTGCTTCCAGTTTATCACCGGCTGTTCTTGCTTTTTTCGCAGACTGTATCATCCAGAACAGGTATACGGCAAAAATCACAAGCAGGATCACACCATCCACACGACCTAATGACATTCCAAGATATCCCATAACTACAAGTAGGCCGGCACAGAAAATCGAGAACGGAAACTCTTTCATCAATGTATTCTTTTCAATGGTAAGTGGTGTAAACAGTGCACAGGCACCGCAGACTACCATCAGATTAAAAATATTGGATCCTGCCACATTGCTGACTGCAAGTGTATTGTTTCCTGCCATGGATGCGGTAACACTGACTGCAAGCTCCGGTAAGCTTGTTCCCATTGCCACGATCGTCATACCGATGATCAAAGATGGAACTTTAAACTTTTTCGCCACGGAGGAACTGCCCTCTACGAAATAATCTGCTCCTTTGATAAGCAATACAAATCCGATCACTAAAATAACTGCTGACTTTAAAATTTCCATGTTTCTCTCCTCTTTTCTTTATAATTGTTTAGGCATTTGCGAAACTCCTCATAATCTTCTTTAAATTGTTCAAAATTAACAAAATTTTCGAAAACACGCTCTCGCTACCGGTCTTCCTCGTCCTCCAGCATGTCTTCTAAATATTTCGGAAGCATGAAGGCTCCCCGGTGAAGATTCGTTGTGTAATATCTTGTTTTGATATGTAATTTTTTCCACTCTTTCACGCGCAGATTGTTGAGTGGGTGATATTTTTTGGAAGCAAATCCAAACAACCAGTAGCCGGACGAACAGGTCGGAATATGTGCCTGATAGACACGGCTTACCGGAAATGCCCGGAATGCCTTGCGGTGCATCTTCATGCACTCTTCCTTATCCTCATCATAAAATGGACTTCCATGCTGATAAACCATGATTCCGTCCTCTTTTAACGCCTTATAGCAGCTTCCGTAAAATTCCTTGGTAAAAAGTCCCTCAGTATGCCCAAATGGATCGGTCGCGTCATTGATGATCAGATCATACTCCTCTGTTTTGTTTCTCAGGAAACGAAGTCCATCCTGATAATACACATTCACACGCGGATCATCCAGACCACATGCAAGCTCCGGAAAATGCTCCCGGCAGACTTCCACTAACATCTCATCCGGTTCCACAACATCAATCTTTTCTATGGAATCATACTGTGTCAGTTCTTTTGCAACGCCGCCATCACCGCCACCGATGATCAGCACGTGACGCACGTCCGGATGTACTGCCATCGGCACATGCGTTACCATCTCGTCATAAATAAATTCATCCTTTTCGGAAAAAAGGATATCTCCATCCAACGCCAGAAACTTGCCAAATTCTACCGATTCCAGAACATCGATCCTCTGGCAGTCACTGTTACCGCTGAATAATTGTTTTTCAATTCTCATTGAGAGCTTTACATTCGATGTGTGAAGCTCCGAAAACCACATTTCCATTTTTCTGCTTCTCCTTCCCTGTCCCGGTTTCCACCGTTTTCTCCGGGATCACTCATCTCTTACACCAGCACCATCAGATGTTCCACTGCCGGATCTTCCGTTCCCTGCATGGAGCAGCCTTTTTCTTTCGCATAAATGATATATTCGATGATTTCATCTGTGATCATCTCACCCGGTGCCAGAATTGGGATTCCCGGCGGATAGCACATGACAAATTCACCGGAAATACAGCCGTTTGTCTCACGGATCGGAAGGGATTTCTTTTCCGCATAGAAAGCTTCCTGTGGTGAACGTATGACTTTCGGTGCTATATATTCACCGGATAAAAGTCCTGCCCTGTCTTTTTTATACAGTCTTGCGATATCTGCCAGCGCCCCCACCAGACGCTCAATATCCTGTGTCCGGTCTCCAATGGAAATATAGGCTAAAATATTACAGATATCCCCAAATTCGATCTGAATATCATATTCATCGCGGAGAAGGTCATACACCTCAATCCCTGCCAGCCCGATGCCAAGCGTGTAAATAGAAAGCTTTGTCACATCATAGTCGTAGATGCTGGTTCCGTTGATCAGATCCTTCCCATAAGCGTAATATCCACCGATATTGTTGATCTCATTTCTCGCATACTCTGCCATCTCGGACACTTTGGCAAAGGATTCCTCACCTCTTAACGCAAGGTTTCTTCTTGAAATATCAAGGCTTGACAGAAGAAGATACGATGCGCTTGTAGTCTGTGTGAGATTGATGATCTGTCTGACATAATCTGCATTGACACCTTTGTTTACAAGCAGAATGGAACTCTGCGTCAGGCTTCCACCGGACTTATGCATGGAAATTGCTGCCAGATCAGCACCGGCTTCCATGCCTGAAACCGGAAGATTTTTTCCAAAATACAAGTGTGTTCCATGTGCCTCGTCTGCAAGCACTTTCATGCCATGCGCATGTGCAAGCTTTACGATAGAACGTATATCCGAACAGATACCATAATAAGTCGGATTGTTCACAAGCACTGCAACTGCATCCGGGTTCTCTTTGATTGCCTGCTCCACACACGGCACTTCCATTCCAAGAGAAATTCCGAGTTTTGGATTCACTTCCGGATTCACATAAACCGGAATTGCTCCGCAAAGCACCAGTGCATTGATGGCACTTTTATGTACATTTCGCGGGAGGATAATTTTATCCCCTCGCTTACAGACCGACAAAATCATGCTCTGCACCGCAGAAGTAGTTCCTCCCACCATCAAAAATGCATGTTCTGCATGAAATGCATCTGCTGCAAGTTCCTCCGCATCTCTTATAACCGATACCGGATGACAGAGGTTATCGAGTGGTTTCATGGAATTCACATCGATCCCTACACATTTTTCCCCTAATAATTCCACTAATTCAGGATTGCCCCGGCCCCTCTTATGCCCCGGCACATCGAATGGTACGACACGCTGTTTCCTGAATTTTTCCAGTGCTTCATAAATGGGAGCTCTTTTCTGATCTTCTCTGTTCATAACTTTCTCCATTGCAATTTATCATTTTTAAGATAATTATTTTCACATTTTATGTAATAAAAAAGAGACAACTGCCTGCGCAATCATCTCTGTTGACCTTCGTTCTCCATATTGGAATCCTTTTTACTCTTGATGCGATCCCAAATATCGTTTTTCAAAGAATCCGTTGCCTGCCGCTTTCTGCTTTCTGCCTTTGCCTGCATCGCAACTGCAAATATATGTCACTCTTATTGACCGTTTCACAAGATGATGTGCTTACACACTGATTATAAAGTAATCAACTTATAAAATTTGAGCTTCTGACTCAATCAATAACGTGGTCTCCTTACCACACCGGCAACCGACCCGCCTGTCCGTTAGGCTGCCTCAGTAATCTGAGTGGTCATACATTTGCATGAAAAAACGATTTTTATTTTTCACACGAAAAGAAGTCTATCATACACATATTTCAGTGTCAAGATATTTATGATATTAATTGTATTTTTTTTGTTTTCTAATTGTAAACTTCAGGTAAAACAATCCAACAAAAAACTGATCCTGACAAACTGACTTAAAATTTCCAAAAAAAGAAGCTACCGCATACACGATAGCTTCTTTTACATACATTAATTGTATTTTCTTTTTCTTGCTGCTTCAGATTTTTTCTTACGTCTTACGCTTGGTTTCTCGTAATGTTCTCTTTTACGAATCTCCTGCTGGATACCTGCTTTAGCACAGTTTCTCTTAAATCTACGTAAAGCGCTATCTAAAGTCTCGTTCTCTTTTACTATTACACTAGACATTATCTCACACCTAACCTCCCTCCAGTTGCGTATTGTGCATATTCAACTGTTTGGGTAAATTTCATTGCACTATAAGTTATTATAGCATAAAAAATGTTCACGTCAATAGTTTTTCTTATATTTAGAAAAATTCAGACAATTCTATTTTTTTCATCAAATTATTATTTAATCTGATTTTCCAGTGCTGTCTTAGCCTCGGCTACCGCGTCCGGGATTCCAGCCGGATTCTTACCGCCGGCCTGTGCCATGTTTGGACGTCCGCCGCCGCCACCGCCAACTTTTCCTGCGATCGCTTTGATGAGGTTTCCTGCATGAGCGCCTTTCTTCATTGCCTCCTCTGTTGCCATAGCGACAAGATTTACTTTGCCGTCTGCCTCAGAAGCAAGCACTACAACGCCCTCGCCGAGTTTTCCTTTGAGCTGGTCACCAAGGTCTCTCAAGCCGTTCATGTCAACCCCTGCAACACTTGTTGCAAGAAGTTTTACACCTTTTACTTCTACAACCTGATCCATAACATCGCCAAGTGCCTCTTTGGCAGCTTTGCTCTTTAAGGACTCATTCTCTGCATTCAACGCCTTGATCTCAGCCATCATATGCTCGATCTTCTCAACCAATGCAGCCGGAGTTGTCTTTGCAGCTTTTGCAGCTCTTTCTAATTCAGCTTCGATATTCTTATAATATGCAAATACATTATCACCTGTCAACGCCTCGATACGACGTACACCGGCAGCGACACCGCTCTCAGAAATGATCTTGAATGCAGTGATCTCGCCTGTGTGTTTTACATGTGTACCACCACAGAACTCCTTGGAGAATTCTCCCATGGATACGACACGTACCTTCTCACCGTATTTCTCACCAAATAACGCCATAGCGCCTGTCTTTTTGGCTTCTTCTACGGTCATGACATCCGTACGCACCTCAAGGTCTGCAGCGATCTCGTCATTTACGATCTTCTCAACTTTTGCGATCTCCTCTGCTGTCATAGCCTGGAAATGGCTGAAGTCAAAACGTGTTCTCTCTGCATCCTGATAAGAACCAGCCTGTTCTACGTGAGTACCTAATACTTCACGGAGCGCTTTCTGTAATAAGTGTGTTGCAGAATGATTCTTACATGTCTTGCCACGAAGATCTGCGTCAACAGATAACGTAACTTTATCACCGGACTTGATCATGCCGCTTGTCATTTTGCCGACATGTCCAACTTTTCCACCTAATAACCTGATCGTATCTTCCACTTTGAAAGTACCGTCAGCAGTGTAGATCACACCTTTATCCCCCTGCTGTCCACCCATGGTAGCATAGAATGGTGTCTCCTCTACGATGATCGTTCCGATCTCACCATCGGATAATGCCTCTACGATCTCAGTCTCAGAAGTAAGCACTGTTACCGTAGATGCTGTCTCTAATTTATCATATCCGACAAACTCTGTTGTGACGGAAGGATCAATCTCATCATAAACAGTCGCATCTGCCCCCATATAGTTTGTAGTCTTACGATTCTTTCTTGCTGTTGTACGCTGTACTTCCATCGCCTTTTTGAAGCCGTCTTCATCAATTGTGAAGCCTTTTTCTTCTAAGATCTCGGAAGTCAGATCCATCGGGAATCCATAAGTATCATAAAGCTTGAACGCATTGTCTCCGGATAATACTTTGGAACCGGATGCGATCATCTCTTTTTCCATGTCCTCTAAGATTGCAAGACCCTGATCGATTGTCTTTGCAAACTTCTCTTCTTCCTGTGCAAGTACTTTTAAGATAAAATCTTTCTTTTCTTCTAATTCAGGATATCCGTCTTTGCTCTCGCTGATTACAGTCTTTGCAAGCTCTGCCATGAAAATGCCATCGATTCCAAGCATTCTTCCATGACGTGCAGCACGACGGATAATACGGCGGAGTACATAGCCACGTCCTTCGTTAGATGGCATAATACCATCGGAGACCATAAATGTTGAGGAACGGATATGGTCTGTAATCAGACGGATCGAAACATCATCCATTGCATCCACTTCATATTTCTTACCTGACAGCTCACATACTCTGTCACGGATTGCTTTCATTGTATCGATATCAAATACGGAATCTACATCCTGCATGACAACTGCAAGACGCTCAAGTCCCATACCTGTATCAATGTTCTTCTGGGAAAGTTCGGTGTAACCACCCTTTCCATCTCCCTCAAACTGGGTAAATACGTTGTTCCATACTTCCATGAAACGGTCACAGTCACATCCCACTTTACAGTCCGGTTTGCCACAGCCGTATTTTTCTCCACGGTCATAGTAAATCTCAGAACATGGACCGCAAGGGCCGGCACCGTGTTCCCAGAAGTTATCACACTCTCCGGTTTCCGGATCGCGGTAAAATCTTGTGATTCTCTCTGCCGGAACTCCGACTTCTTTTGTCCAGATATCGAATGCTTCATCATCCTCACCGTAAATGGATGGATACAGTCTGTCCTCTTCCAGTCCGAGAACCTTTGTCAGAAACTCCCAGGACCATGCGATTGCTTCATGCTTAAAATAATCTCCGAAAGAGAAGTTACCAAGCATCTCAAAGAAAGTAAGATGTCTTGCTGTCTTACCAACGTTCTCGATATCACCGGTACGGATACATTTCTGGCAGGTCGTCACTCTTCTGCGAGGTGGGATCTCCTGTCCGGTAAAATATGGCTTTAATGGTGCCATACCTGCATTGATCAGTAATAAGCTGTTATCATTGTGTGGTACCAATGAAAAGCTGTTCATTTTAAGATGTCCCTTGCTCTCGAAAAATTCAAGGTACATTCTTCGTAATTCGTTTTCACCGTAAAATTTCTTCACGACTAAGTTCCTCCAAAATCTTTTGTACAGGCACTTCTCTGCCGTACATTTTTTATTTAATAAAATTGTAATTACCAGCTGTTTCTTTCCAAGAAACTATCTATATAGTTACAAATTATTTAACCTCATGTTCTGCTGCCGTATCAGCTTCCGCCGCTGCCTTTGCATCTTTGTTTTCCCGCAGCTTTTTGCCTGCAAAAAATCCCGCCAGAGCGATCGCTGCCAAAATCACCATAATAATTGCATACTGTAAAAATGATCCTAAAAATGCCATTTCTTCTACCTGCCTTTCTGCTATGGCTGACACTTATGCACTGCAAAAATGAAAGCCGGCTCACAATTTAAATATTATAGCTCACTTATTTGTTTATCGTCAAGGTATCAAGCGTCTTTTCTTCTAAAAGCCGCAGTCTTTTATTCAAAAAGCCGTGTCTTTTCTTTGAAAAGCCGCCGTCTTTTCCCGAAAAAACGTCCTGGTTTATTCTTCCCGGATCTCAAACACCTGGTTCTCATGGACGATTGGCACGATCCGGTCCGCCATCGCCTGATTGCTCAGTCTCCTGATAAAAGGCTGTATCCCGGAATAATCCTGCCACATATGCATCGGGAACACATACTCTGCATTTGTGTGTTCCAGAAAATATTCCATGCCAAGCGACTGATACATTCCAAGTTTTGGATCAAACGGCACGAATGCCAGATTGATGTCCTTCTTTGCCAGCTTTTTGATCTGGTTCTTATAATTGGTCTCCATAATGCCATTGACCAGTTCGCCTGCTCCATCCCACTTCCAGTTATTGAGATCCCCGGCATGATAAAAACTTGCTCCGTTTGTTTTCACATAAAAGGCAACGCCTGCATCCGTGGAGCGAAGCGTCTCGATCTCCAGATCATCCACCTGATATTTTTCGCACGGACTGACATATGTGATCAGTTCCCTGACAGACAGGTCAAACCCGTGTTTTTCCAGAAAATGAGGTGACATCCTGCAGTCTTTTGAAAAAATATAATGTATGTTGCTGTAACGCTCTGCCAAGTGGAGCACGTCCATGTCAAAGTGATCTCTGTGCTTGTGGCTTGCAAACACATAGATTGGAGTATCCGGCTCATACTCCGGGATCTGTCCACGGAACGTATAACCGTTTACCCGGTCTCCCGCAAACCAGTCAAAAATCAAAACTTTCTCGTCCACTTCCACTAAAAAGCAGCTGTGATGTATAAATATTACCTGCATTCCTTCATCCTTCCAATTATCTCATTTGCTTTTGTATATATTTCTGCCGGATCAAATCCAATGAGAAATATTCCATCCTCGTAAAGTACTTTTCCGTTTACCATCGTCAGTTTCACATTCTGCTTGCTGCCGCTGTAAACCAGATTTTTCACAAGGTTGTTCTCCGGCTGCATATTCGGTTGTCTCAGATCGATCATGACAAGGTCTGCCTTTTTCCCGACTGCAAGACAGTCACAATCCGGCAGTCCCATCGCATATGCGCCTCCGGCGGTCGCCATATAAAGCACCTCATCCGCCGGCATGCAGGAAGCGTCCCGTTCCCTGAGTTTTGCCAGTCCCGTCACAAGAAACATCTCCCGGAACATGTCCAGACAGTTGTTGCTCGCCGGTCCATCCGTACCGATCGCAAGATTGATCCCCTCATCCAGCAGTCTTTTGACCGGGCAGATACCGGAAGCAAGCTTTGTGTTCGAACCAGGGTTCGTCACTACCGACATGTGGTGTTTTTTCAATATCTCAATATCTTTCTCCTCCAGCCAGACACAGTGATAACCGCCGCCGCCATGTTCATACAGCCCCAGACTTTCCGTAAACTGCATTGGTGTCATTCCCCAGCGTGCCTTACACTCTGCAACCTCGCGCTCTGTCTCGGAATTGTGCGTCCAGACCGGTGCATGATACTTGTCCGCAATCTTGGCAACCCCTTCAAGCAGTGGACGCGATGTTGTGTATTCTGCATGAAATCCCGGCACATAGGAAGTGAGATCACTCAGCCCGTTGATTCTTAAATAATTCTCCTCCAGCACTTCCAGACTGTCGGTAAAGTTGTTCAGTCCACTTGTAAAAACAGTCCGGAAACCTGTATCCACATAGGCATTGATATGATAGTCCTGCATAATGTACATATCAAAATTTGAGGTGATACCACTCGTCAGGTACTCCATAATTCCGAGGATTGCAAGCCAGTAAGTATCCTCCCCTTTCAGCCTTGCCTCGTTTGGGAACACTTTCTGCTGCAGCCATTCCTGCAGTGGAAGATCATCTGCAAAAGATCGTAAAAATGTCATCGGCGTATGCGTATGTGCATTCTTAAATCCCGGCATTAAAAGATTTCCCTTCGCATCGATCTCCCGGTCCCAGATAATGATATCATCTTCTTTGCAGACAGCAGAAGTATCTGTGCCATCCCCGATATAACAGATATGGTCTCCTCTTACCCAGAGTTCCCCCTCCGCCACCTCAAAGGTGTGATCTGCTTTCGTCAATAATATTTTTGCATGATAAAAACGAATATTCATACCGATCCCCCACTTTTATCACTGCCTGTATCCTGCAGCAGAATGCCCGCACTGTGGGCATCCGATCGTCATAAATTGCAGTGTGCGCCGGAAAAATCTATGATTTTCCCGACGGGACACACTGTTTTTGATTCTTAAATCTTACCAAATTTCACAGGATAATGCAAACCATTCCACCGTTATTATCATTTACGATTTTCTGCATGGTATCCTGCAGTTTAAGCTGGCATTCATCATCCATCATGGCGATTTTATTCCGGATTCCGTCCTCCATAAGCTCCCCTATGGATTTGCCGAAAATATTGGTTTTCCAGACGCCCTCCTCGCTCTGCTGTCCCTCTTTAATGTAACGGATCAGGTCATTTGCCTGATCTTCACTTCCCACGATCGGTGCGATCTCCGTCTCAATATTGGCACGGATCATATGAATGGATGGGGAGACTGCCTTGATTTTTACCCCAAACTTGTTTCCATGATGGATCAGTTCCGGCTCCGCAAGCTCGATATCCTTTAACACCGGATTCACGACACCGTATCCTTTCATCTGCACTTCCTCAAAAGCCCCTGCAACTTTCTCATAAGATTCTTTTCTTGCTGCCATCTCGCGGATCATCGAGATCAGTTCATACTCGCCGTGGATCGGCACTCCTGCCAGTTCACTCATATTTTCGTAATAATACGGCTCCGCAACCTCCATCCGGATCTTCACACAGCCGCAGGCGGGATCCATCTCCTCTATTTTAATCTTTGTGATGCAGTCTCCCGGTTCTGACTGCTGTCTGTAAACATCCTTCGTGCGCTCCATCTGGCTTAAAATATCCGATGCCTGTGTAATGATCTCACTTTTTACCGGATGATCAGCAGAGAGCATTTCCGTCCATTTCGGGATAAAAAATTCCACCCGTTCAATCGGAAATTCATACAGCACACTCTCTAAAATTTTTAAGACATCCTCTCTGCGCAGCTGCTCACAATTGACCGGCACAACCGTTGTCTGATAGTTTTCCTCCATCTCCGACGCCAGTTTTACCGTCTCCTGCGCATAAGGTTTTGTCGAGTTTAACAGGATCACAAATGGCTTTCCGATATTTTTCAGTTCCCGGACGGTTCTCTCTTCTGCATTTATGTAATTCTCCCGCTCCAGTTCCCCGATCGTTCCATCGGTCGTCACTACAATGCCGATCGTCGCATGGTCTCTGATGACTTTCTCTGTTCCGATTGATGCTGCCTCCGCAAATGGGATCTCCTGGTCTGACCACGGGGTTTTTACCATTCTGCTCCCATTTCCTTCCATATGTCCTACTGCCCCATCTGCCAGAAAACCGACACAGTCGACCAGTCTTACACGCAGCTTTAACGGTTCTTCTTCCATCTTGAAAGCAGAAAGCCGGATCTCTGCCGCCTGCTGCGGAATAAATTTTGGTTCTGTCGTCATAATGGTTTTTCCGGCTGCCGCCTGCGGAAGTTCATCCATGGCTCTCTCTTTCTCCGCTTCCCCATCCATAAAAGGAAGTACCATCAACTCCATAAAACGTTTGATGAAGGTGGATTTTCCGGTGCGCACCGGGCCTACAACCCCGAGATAAATCTCTCCGTTGGTACGGTTTCTGATATCCCTGTAAATGTTATACTCTTTATTTCCGCTATAATTGTCCATAAAAAATTCCCTCCATATGTTATCACATTGTATGAAGGGAATTTTTGTTTTATTCGTATTTATTCGATCACCACATCACATGCAGTTTTTTTGGCAGACATTGAAAGTGCATCTCTGTGACATCCCCACAGTACTCTCCGTCTGCATGAAGTACCATAGGTGTTTTCAGCTTCAGGTCATATTCCTTGCAGTTTGTCACCTCAAACCCTCTGATCCGCAGATGATTGGCTGTCACAAGCAATGGCAGGCATAAAAAAGTGCGCCATTTCGGGATTCCCCACGCCATACACACCGAAAGCTTTCCATCCTGCGCATCTGCCCCCGGTGCCATCGGCACACCGCCGCCCTCTGCCCGGAAATTCATTGCTGCGGCAAAAATCATTTTTTTGCGGTTCTGCTGTCCTTTTCCATCAAAAACCGCTGCGGCATCTGTTGTCTGCATGGTAAATAGTGACTGTACCGTCAAAAACAGGTAGGTAAGCTTTCCGAGATGCAGCTTATTCAAAGCGTCTTTTACCTTTGACTTCAAAGCCTTCTTGCAGACTAATGCATCAAGTCCTGCACCGGCACTGATCGCAAATAATCTCGGCTTCTCACAGCCGTTCCAGCTCACCTGCCCCAGATCCATCACATAATCTTCTCTGCAGTTTAAAATATGCCCGATCACATCTGTAGGCGTTCCCGTGATTCCAAGTCCCCTTGCAAGGTCATTGCCGGAACCGGTCGGGATCACACCAAATCGTACCTTCTCAAAATGCGTCATTCCGTTGATGACTTCATTTGCGGTTCCATCACCACCTACAACGACAAGTTGAATGTCATCCGCCCCACATTCACAGATGTCATGTGCCAGTGAAAAGGCATGCCCCTCATATTGGGTGACGTATGATTCGTAAGCAATGTTTTTCTTTTTTAAAACTGCTTCCGCTTCTTTCCAGATCTTTGCTCCTTTACCGCTTCTGGAATGCTCATTCACTATAAAACATAGCATATTCCCGGCTCTCCTTTCCTCTCTTCTTATCCTCATACATCCGTTCATCCGCATCATGTATTATTTTTAAGATATCGATTCCGTTTCCCTCCGCTGTACCGGTTGCACTGGAAACCCTGAGACCGCCTTCTTCCCTGTATCTTGCAAGTGTATCCCTGACATTCTGGATTATCTGCTCTGCCTCCTGTTTCTCCGGATTCTCGATGAGCATGACAAACTCGTCACCACCGATACGATATGCCTTTTTCCGGCTATCTGTCTGCGCATAGATCGCACCGGACATTGTCTCGATCAGTTTATCTCCCATGCCATGTCCCATGCGGTCGTTGATCTCTTTCAGATTATTGATATCCCACAAAACCACGGCGACACGCTCCACCATCGTATAGTAATTGGCAAGCATATCTTCATATTTATTCTTATTATAAAGCCTTGTTGCAGAATCGACCTCCTTGCGATAGGTAAGTTCCGCAATCCTGTAAGCATCCTCCCGCATGCTGCCAATGGTATGCTGCATGATCATCACGAACACAAATAGGATCAAAAGCTGCGGTAATATCCGGTAAACTACAATGACCACAACCGGCATCTTCGAAAAAGGGATCTTTGAAAATCCATCTGCCAGTTCCGCCAGGTACCATGTCCTTGTATGATTTCCCTGCAGCAGCAGGTTCAGATCACAGATCCCATAATAAAATCCCACGATCATGCTGACCGGCATCAGAAAAACTTCCAGTGCATATGACAGCCATAACACAGATTTCTCTTTATACTGAACCGCCACGATGAGTGGGAATACATACACCAGAACCATGTGGTAACTGAACATAAGGTTCATTGCTGCTGAAATTATGCAGATGCCGGCCACAAAAAAATTTTTCATGCGCTCATCCGATGGATCTGCTTTAAAAAATAAGCTCACAGACGCAATAAAAAAACCTGTGGAAATTGCATACGTGACACTGAACACAATCGCATTTGCTGTCGGAAAACGTCCAAACGCCAGCCCCCAGACCGCCGTCAAAACAATAAACGCTCCGACCATCTCCCACAGTGTCTTCTTATTGATCTCGATCTCCTGCTGCGCTAATTCTGCATTATAATGTTCCCCAAAATTAGTCATCTTCTGTCCCTCATACTCTTGTAATTATCAAGTACTTCTGATTATCTTCTGTTCAACGATAAGTACCCTGATACCATAATCTCCACTACATATAGCAAAGTATATCACAAAACGTTATACATCTGTTAATATTTTTTATTTTTTTCTGTTTTTTTAACGCTTTACGGGCTGCTGTTTACACAGACTCCGTTCCGGCAGCGTTCTTACGGTATTTTCATGGTATACTGTTTGCTGTACAGAGTGCTCCCCATCCCAATACCGGATTCGGATAAGCTGTAAAACCCGGCAGCCTGCGTGCACCGCGGATCAGATATGCTTTCATTTTTTCTCCATATAGATAGGCATCGTTGCCGTTTACAATGCCCCACTGCATTAAAAGTGCTGCACTTCCGGTCACAAACGGTGTCGCCATGGATGTTCCGGTACGCACCTGATAGCCGCCGCCCGGTGCGCAGGACATGATCTCCACCCCCGGAGCCACAAGATCGGGCTTTACCTGATTGGTTGCCCTCGTATAACCTCTCCCGGAAAATGCAGCTGCCTGGTCAAATCTCGCATCGTATGCCCCGACAGTGATCACTTTCGTCGCTGTAGAGGGAATCGTGAGAGTTGTCTCCTCCACCGGATTTAAAAATCCCGTTCCGCTGTTTAACACATTTCCTGCCGGAAGCCACATGTCAAACGCACCGTCTGTGATCCGGATGGGAGTGAGCCTGATCTTCCAGATTCCATCGTCAATGTAACTGCCCACTGGGATAAAATCCAGATAAATTTCCTGGTAGGGATTGTACGGACTTGGTTCTCCATAATACACCAGAAGGTTTGTTTCTCCTAACTGAAATCTCTGGGTTCCCTGTATCCGCTGCAATGGTCCGATCGCAGTTCCGCCCGGATGGATCACAGAGACACCGATCTCATCCACATAATTTTTCCAGATCTGCAAATTTAAGGATGCCTCATACGCGCTCACCGCGATCTCAACCTCCTGCTCCTCATTCAGCGTCAGTTTTCCCGCTGTATGGACTGCTGCACTCCCTTCATTGCCACTGCCGATCACAATAGACGTTTTCCAGTAATTCGCCATGTCATCCAGATAGGTCTCTATCAGTGAATTCCCGGAATGGGAACCGTAATTATTGCCAAAGCTTAGGTTTAATGCAATTGGTTTTCCATACTGCCTTGCCCTTGCAATACAGAAATCCACAGCACTCATCAGTTCCGTTGTTTTCGGAAACGAAGTCTCTCTCGGCACACCAAGTTTCACAACGATCAGTTCACTCTCATATGCCACGCCACGGTACCGCCCATTGGAAGCCCTGCCATTTCCTGCCGCAATGCCTGCAACATGCGTACCATGCCCGGATGCATCCCTGCTCGGGCAGATTGCGTACCGCTCCTGCTCACTCTCCTGCCTTAACGCCAGATTAATCGTTTCACGCTCGTAGACCGTGTCAAGCGTCTGATCCCACAGCACAGCAATTCTTGTCGTTCCGTCACTGTTGCAAAAATCCGGATGCGCATAGTCAATTCCAGAGTCAATGACTGCCACAAGCACCTCTTTTCCTGTCAGATTACTTGTCGGACTTGTACCCTGCCCGGTCTGCAGCGGATTGATGCAGGAACTTCTTTTTCCGTTTTCCACCGAAAAAAAAAGTCGTTTTGGTTTCTCCATATATTCAATTTCAGGCATGGATGCGACAAGCTCTACCAACGGCTGCGGAATCCTTAAAATAGCATATTCATTTGTGAGGTTATAAATTCCAATCTGAGCCTGTTCCTCCGGGAAACGCTCCGACAGCTTCTGCCGCAGTTCCTCTGTCGTTCCAAAAAATTTTACGATCACCTCCCAGCTATCATCTGCAACATCATATCCTACATCCAGATTCAGGGACTTTTCCCGTTCCTCCCGCGTGGCATCCAATGCCAGATTTAGTATATTTTCTATCTTTCCACAGTTTTCCTTCATGCTCTTTTCCATTTTTTTCTCTATTCTATGCATGAATCCATCCCCTTAGCATAAACTAAACCAAAATAGAATGCGATCAGAATGTAAGGAAAAATATATGTGTGGAATTGCAGGTTTTTATAACGCAGAAGGAAATTATCAACAACAGAAAGAAAAATGGGCATCTGTGCTGACTTCCATGCACGAATGTCTTGCGCACCGTGGAAATGATGAGTCCGGGATCTATCTGTCAGATATGACCGGTCTCTCCCACGCGCGCTTAAGTATCCGCGACATTGTCACCGGGAAACAGCCGATTATACGCCAAAAGAACGGAAAGGAATACGCGATTGTATACAATGGCGAATTATATAACACCGAGGAACTCGCCCGTGACCTGCGGCAGTCCGGCTATGAATTTTCGACGACTACGGACACCGAAGTCATTCTTTATGCCTATATGCAGTACGGCGCCAGTTTTGTCCGGAAACTGAATGGAATTTTTGCCTTTGCCATCTGGGATGACAGCAAAAAACAACTTCTCTTATACCGTGACCGCGTAGGAATCAAACCGCTTTTTTACTCGTTTGTATCCGGACAGCTCCTGTTTGCCTCTGAACCAAAGGCACTTTTTTGTTTTCCGGGATTCACTCCGAGGGTTTCTATGGATGGCATGCGCGAAGTTCTCGCGATCGGACCTGCCCGGACCATGGGAAATGGAATTTTTGATGATGTAAACGAAGTGCTTCCCGGACATTATCTCATTTTTTCTGAAAATACGATGTCCGATCACACTTACTGGGATTTGTTCCGCGCCCCGCATACCGATTCCTATGAACAGACAGTGGAAACTGTCTCTTTTCTTCTGCGCGATTCCGTGACCAGACAGATGGTATCCGATGTTCCGGTGTGCACGTTTTTGTCCGGCGGCATTGACTCAAGCATTGTCACCGCGATTGCCTGCCGTTACATGGAAAAACACGGCGAAACCTTAAATACTTTTTCCTTTGATTTTAAGGACAATGACATTTATTTTAAATCCAACGCCTTTCAACCGGAGCGTGATCTTCCTTATGTCAAAATCATGTTAGATCACTATCACACAAATCACACCTATCTGGAATGCGATGAAAACACGCTCTTTTCCACACTCAGAGATGCTGTCGACGCAAAAGATTTTCCGGGTATGACAGACGTGGACTCCTCACTGCTCTACTTCTGTTCCCTTGTAAAAAAACACAATAAGGTCGCACTGACCGGTGAATGTGCCGATGAGATTTTCGGCGGATATCCGTGGTTTTACCGGAAAGATCTTTTATCCAGAGATGGCTTTCCGTGGTCCGCGGATATGTCTGTGCGAACGCTGTTTCTTAAAGACTCCTTCATAAAAGATCTCGATCTTGCCGCCTACTCCCACGACCGTTACCAGACTTCTTTAAACCAGGCACCACACCTTTCAGACGAGACGGAAACCGAGCGGAAACGCTATAATATCGCTTATCTGAACATCAAATGGTTTATGCAGACACTGCTCGACCGCATGGACCGCACAAGCATGTACTCCGGTCTGGAAGCCCGTGTTCCATTTGCCGACCACCGCATCATCGAGTATGTGTTTAATGTTCCGTGGGAAATGAAATACCAGAACGGTGTCGAGAAAGCACTGCTCCGTGACGCATGTAAAGACCTGCTCCCAGAGGAGCTTTTGCACCGGAAAAAGAGCCCTTACCCGAAAACCTATCATCCCGGCTATGAGAAACTTCTGATTGCAGAAATGCAGCACATCCTTGACCAGCCGGATGCACCGGTCAAGACCTTCATCGACACAAAAAAACTCGAAACCTTCCTAGAGGCACCGACCGAATACGGAAAACCGTGGTTCGGACAGCTCATGGCAGGTCCGCAGCTGCTCGCCTACTTCATCCAGATCAACTACTGGATGCAGAAATACCACCTGAATCTGTAATTTCCGGATAACTGAAAGCGCAGTCCAGGCTGTCCGGTCTGGCAGTCTGCCGGATTATATCATTTATGTATGCATGGAAAGGAAGCGGGGCGCAGAATGAAACTTTCGTGAAAAATTGCGTAGATTTATCAATGTTTCTTTTTTGACTGCTGGTTTATGTACATTCATCAATGGACAGTCCGCGCAATATGTCCGTTTCAGACACTCACTCGTTAGCTTTCTCTAGTGTGCGTAAATGCCAGAATCAGCATCGTTTATTGCAGGGCAAAAATCAAAAGGAAAACCGGGTGATTTTTGCCCTGCTTCTCTGCTGATTTTCTGGCATGTAACGCACACACGAGAAACCTAAGATGAGTGTGTGTCATGAAACGAACATATTGTGCGGACTGTCCATTGCTGAATGAATATAAACAATGAGAGAAGTCAAAAAGGAAATATTGATAAATAAGCAATTTGAACAAGTTTCATTCTGTGCCCCGCTTCCTTTCCATGCATACATAGATAATATAATCCGGCAGACTGCCAGACCGGACAGCCGGGACAATGCTTTCAGTTATTCGGAAAGTACTTTGTTCAGGATGTCTGCGAGCGGAACCATGGCGTTTTTTGCCTCCTGCACGGTATTGGTCTGAGCCCCGACCTCGACAAGCAGCGTTTTCGGACAGTAATGCATGTTGAAGCGGTATCCCTTGAGGTAGATTTTTCTTGTGTATCCCGGATAGTATTCTGCTGCGGTAAGCTGCATCTGAAACGAGAATGCCAGATTATCCGCTATGTATGGATTGTACAGATAGGCGATATCCCCCAGTTTGGTCGTTCTGCTCAATCCGTTAAAAAACATTACTTTTGCCATGTCCGTTCCATTCACATTTGTGACAAGCCTTGTATTCTCTCCCACGCCATCCCGGTGAAGGTCGATGACCACGTCGATGCCCGGGTTGTCTGCCAGTATCTGCTCTAATGCCGGTGCTGCTTTGGAATACGCCTTATCACGGATGGTATCATATTCCCCGGTGTCGTGGATGACATTGTATCCATATTGCTGCGTCAGCAATTCTGTCAGATAATCCCCAACGCCCACAACGGTAGTCGATTGGTCTCCCGGAATAGAATCCGCATACCCTTCCAATGAATGGGTATGATAAATTAAGATCTGCGGTGTGCCCGCATCATGTGCGATTTTCATGTTTTTTCCAGTGAGTGCTGCCACATTTAACTGATCGCTTTTTACAGTTGTAGTACTGTCCACCTGATAAAAATTCTGCACAAGATAATCAAAATCGTTTAATTTATCCAGAGAATATTCGACTGCTTTCTGTGTTGCTGCTATGGGCGGTGCAACTGTGAGAGATGTCTGCTCTGCGGAGTTGGATGTTTCCTGCGAGGTGTCCGGGTTCTGTGCGTTTGCAGCTGCCTGCGAATTATCGGCGTTCTGTGCACCGTCTGCTGCCTGCGAATTATCGGCGTTCTGTGCACCGTCTGCTGCCTGTGGATTATCAGCGTTCTGTGTGCCGTCAGCCGGCTGTGGACTGTCTGTACCACCATTATTTTGCATCACAACCTGTCCGTTCTCATCCACGTAGTTCTCGTCCAACGCTTCCATCGCAAGGATCATCTCATAGGAAAGCGTGCTCTCTGCATCAGTTTCATAAGATTGTATCTGAACCGTATAATCTGCAATTGGAAATAATATTTTCTCCACTTTGGCAAGAAAATGGTTACCGTTTTCCTTCTCTTCATAGTGAAGCCCCGGTGCCAGCACATCCACCACTGCCGTCCCTGCCATTTTTACTGCTGCTTTTTTCCCAATACTCCAAAGCTCCTGCCGCTGTACAAAAAATGTTACAAGTGCTGTAACTACCAGCATTCCCATCAGATATTTTCCATATTTATTTTTCAATCTTTTTTTTTGATAACTTCTATAACCATGAAAATACATAATACAACTTATGCCAGTTTCCATTCATTATGCAAAAATGTTGTGATCGATCAAAGCGATATTTAACCCCTCTGATATAGTAAAACTTAATCTTTTGACAGATTCATCAATATCTTTTGGTGTCACAAACATGGTGTTCAGATTCGGAGACAACAGCTCCCGGATCAATTCATATTTCTCTGTCTCATTGAGTTCTCCAAGAGTGTTGCCAAGCGTCTTAAGTTCGCTGCTCTGATTCATCGCCGTGATCAGATTAAACATCGTATCATTTACTATAGTGGCAGCGTCAACGACCGTTGGAACCCCGATTGCAATAACTGGAACACCAATGCTTTTCTCATTTAACCCGTGTCTGTGATTGCCGACACCGCTTCCCGGATTGATTCCGGTGTCCGTCACCTGAATGGTCCGGTTGAGACGCTTGGTATTTCTTGCTGCAAGCGCATCAATTGCGATCACAACATCCGGTTTTGTCTCCTTCACAATTCCATTCACGATCTCCATAGATTCCATGCCTGTCTGTGCCATTACACCCGGAACAATACTGCTCACGCGATTGACATGCTCTTTTCCAAACGCATATTTTCCGTATTCATTGATAATATGTCTCGTAATGTAGAGATTATCCACCACTCTTGGTCCCAATGCATCCGGCGTTACTGCCCGGTTTCCAAGCCCAACGATCAGTACGGAGACATCCTCTTTTTTTACGCTGATCAACTGCTTTAACACTTTGGCAAGCTGTTCCGAGATCTCTCTGTGATAATCTTCGTCCTCCTCATCCATATTCGATGCCTCGATCGTTATATAAGTACCTTTTGGTTTTTCCATGGCTTTTGCACCATTCTCCGTCTCGATCACCACTGTGCTGATGATCAGATTTTTATTGACATGCTCCTCCGAAAAACGGACACCTTTCAGTTCCACCTTATCTTCCTGCATTTTTTCCTGCGTCTCTAATGCAAGGTCTGTTCTGATCTGGTACATATGCACTTCTCCTCTTTCTGATTCTATGGATATAGATAATTGCAGAACTCCTTCTACACTTCTTTTGATTATAAGCAATTGTCTCTTCTTTCAATTGTCCAATCTGTACTTTCATGAGTTCCCGCTCATTTTACTTAGTATGTCCTTTCCCCGATAATTTATCCGCAGCTTTTAGCGGATCTGCATTCACATTCAGATGAACCTGAAATTCAGAAAAAGCTTTTCTAAAATATTTCAAAAAAATTTGCAAAAAATGTCATTTTATATATTGACAGCATGATAGAAATATCCTATACTACTCTAGTATGTTTACATTGAACTGTCCGTGTCCGGCTTTAATGTAACAATCATGAACAATTACAATCATAAAAAAATTGGAGGTGTACAGATTGGCTAACATTAAATCTGCAAAGAAGAGAATTTTAGTAACTGAAACAAAAGCTGCTAGAAACAAATCTATCAGATCTGAAGTGAAAACAGTAACCAAGAAAGTTGAGGCTGCTGTTGCTGCAAACGATAAGGAAGCTGCAAAAGCTGCATTAACAGTTGCAATTTCTACTATCGAGAGCGCTGCTTCTAAAGGTGTTTATCACAAAAACAATTCTGCTAGAAAAGTTTCCCGTTTAACAAAGCTTGTTAACGCAATGGCTTAATAGAAGATAAATTAAAATTCGCGAATTCAAAAATCACCAGTACCGTCATACTGGTGATTTTTTTATACAATAGAATGCACGCAAAGCGTGCATTCTATTGTTTGCTGTATTTCATTAAAAAGAGTTCCACTGCCATCTGGTCATTCATTCGGCCGGTCTTTACCGCTTCCTCAAAATCCACACCATCCCGGATTGCCTGCTTTAACTGCTGCATCGTAAATCCTTTTGCCTGCGTCACATTTCTTCGCACTGCAAACGGCGGGATTCCTGCTTTCTGTGCCATAGTATTGTTATCAAATCCCTTTTGCGACATATCCTTGACATTCAACAGGATCTGAAACTGTCTGGAGATCAGATACATAATCCGCATGGACGGCTCTTTTAATGTCAGCAGGTCATAATACAGGTCCAGCGCTTTCTTCTGATTATGCTCCGCGATCGCATTGACCATATCAAAAATTTTATTTGTGGTCTGCTCTGTCGTCACTGCCTCCACGTCCTTCGCCTCGATGACATCCTTATCCATACAGTAACAGATCAATTTTTCCAGTTCCCGATCAATATTGCCCATATCCGTTCCAGTCTTGCTCAAAAAAAGCTGCATCACAGAACCCGTGATATTCTTCCCCTCTTTTTTCAGACGTGTCAAGATCCAGCGTGTCAGAAGTTCCTCTGTCTGTGTTGTAAACTCCACAATCTTTCCTACATTTTTCACTGCCTTATAGAGCTTCGAGCGCTTGTCCACTTCCTCCTCCACAAAAAGAAACAGTGTCGTATCCGGAACCTGCGGCATATACTCTGCCAGCTCCTCACAACTGCCCTTAAAAAAGCCGCTGTTTTCAATCAGGATCACTCTCCGGTCAGCAAAAAAAGGAAGGGTTTCCGACAGGTCGATCACCTCTTTTGGATTTGTGTCTTTTCCCTCATATGCGGTAAAATTCATCGTATCATCCGGCTGCACCAACGCTTTTTTCAGCTTGTCTTTGTACTGTTTTTTCAGGTACGCCTCGTCGCCGTAGAGCAGATATATCTTTTTAAATTGTCCACTCTTAATATCTTCATCAATCGTTTTCATTTTCGCCTGTTATCCAATCAAAGTGTACTGCATCAGTTCATAATGTAATCTGCTTCCCTCTGTGATCTCCATTGGGAGCAGCGCTCTTGCCACCAGTTTCAGCTCGCCGTCCGGCTCGTCTACCCTTCTTAAATGTGCATAGTCACCATCAATTTGTTCTACCATATAGTCACATACTAACATATGTTTCCTCCTTTGCATTTAAACTCTTTTAAACTCTTTCCCCATTATATAGAACAATTCATCTTCCTTCAAGGAATTTTTCCACCACGGGTTCTCCATTTTCCATGCGGATGCGGATACGTCCGCACTCCATTGTCTCATAGACTGCACTTCCACTCTCCTTTATATTGCAGAGTGCCTCCTCACCCGGATGCCCATAGCGGTTGTTTTCCCCACAGGAAATAGTTGTGATCTCTGGGGAGAGTGCCCTTAGAAAATCCAGACTGTTGGAATATCTCGAGCCGTGATGCGCCGCCTTGTAAAATGTGACGCTGCCAGCCTTTTTGTGTTCCACAAGATACTGCTCTTCTGCGCTGCTGATGTCCCCGGTAAAAATACCGGAAAACTCCTGATCTTCATAGCGCAGCACAAGGGACAGTGCATTCTTATCATCACTTTTATAAGTTTTGTCCGGGAAAATGCAGCGCAGTCCCGCTTCACCATCAATGAGTGTGTCACCGCAGTCCATTTTTAAAATTTCTGTTCCATACGTTTTCGCCAGTGCCAAAAGTTCCTGATAGGCTTCGTCATTTAATACATATTTCGAAAACACAATATGATCGATCTCATACTCTGCCTGCAAGATCTCCTTTAACCCTGAAATATGGTCTGCGTCTGTGTGTGAAACGATCCAGTAATCTATTTTTTTCACACCCTTTGCTTTCAGGAATGGAAGCATCCGATATGTTCCAACTTTGCTCACATCCGTACTGCCGCCGTCAAAAAAGAAATTTGTCCCCTCTTTCGTGTGAAGATAAATCCCATCTCCCTGCCCCACATCCAGCACATCTAGCTCAAATCCCTTCACCGGGTTATGCAATACTGCAAGCAGCATAAAACAGCCTATGAAAACAAATCCACGCCGTCGCTTCATCTTTTTCATTGCGAAAAGCACGGCTCCCAATATCAGATAAAAAAGCAGCAGTTTCTGCCAGTCCGGCTGCCCCGTAATCCAGGCAGCCCCCGGTAATCTTGCACTGAATCTGCACACTTTTTCATAGAACACTAAAATCCAATGACAAGGCACAAAAAGAACCCCTGCCACGCGGACAGACAATAAACCAATCCCTCCGCCAAGAAGCCCTAGGAAAAGCAGTATCCCAATGATTGGCAGCACAAAAAAATTGATAAGCATTGACCAGACCGACACCTCATAAAAGAAATAAGCCGTAAGCGGCACCGTTGCAAGCTGAATTGCAAAACTCACCAGAAAGTTCTCCGAAAAAGTAAAGAACGGCTTTTTTATTTTGATCAGTGTCTGTCCCACAGCCACAATTCCAAGCACCGCTGCAAATGACAGCAAAAATCCTGCATACCAGAGCAGATAAGGGTTGTCCAATAAAATCACAATGGCGGACAGTCCCAGAGCAGACAGCGTATCATAGCTCCTTCCAATCCACTGTCCGAACAATAAAACGAAAAACATGAGCACCGCGCGTATGGTCGATGTCCCAAGTCCAGACATCATCCCATAGCCGCCGACGACCGTGCCTGCAATAACACCGGAAGTCAAAAAGGAGCATTTTATTTTCCGAAGCAATTTATAAAGTCCCATCCCAATCACAGAAATATGCAGTCCGGAAATCGCCAGCACATGAGAAATTCCTGCTTTCTGATACATCTGCTTCACCTCTGCGTCCAGAAGATTTTTCTCTCCGAGCGTCATCGTGGAAAGCACACCAGCATCTGATGTGCTCATACAGCTTTCGTATACACCGCTTATCTTCCGGCGCAGCCTGTAAATTTTCTCCCCGAATCCATCCTCTGCTCCGTAAACATTTTTCACAACAGCTTCCTTCAATTGAAAATCGATCTTTTTGGATTCATAAAATGCTTTTGCGTCAAAATTACCATCATTGGATGCACTTTTCCACAATTCAACCGTTCCTGTTACAATAAGGGTTTGCCCGATGGAATCATCATCGGAAGTCTGATAAAAAAGAATTTGATTGCATGGCAGTATCTCCTGCCCGATAGATAGATAACAATGATCTAAATAATAGGAATATTGTCCGTTTTTTAACTGTTTGCTGCATAGTTTTCCCTGCACAGTCACATTCATTCCATCCTGTAGTTTCATCATGTATGCGTCACGAAATGATTCATTCTGTGCATAATGAAATGCCCCTGCCAAAAAGAATATAAGGAAACATCCCACACGAAGGGCTGGGTATATCCACGCTCTGGCATTTGCCATACTGTCTTTCTCACTACAGTTACGGATCGTATTGTGCCATAAATTCCATACAATTCCAAACAGTATTCCGGCAGCAATTGCTGCCAGATACCATTTTTGATATCTCATAAACAAAATTCCAAGGATCAATCCAGATGCCATTTCACATAATGGCCGTTTAAACAATAATTACTGTTCCTCCGTTTCTGTCTCCTCCACAACCTCTGTATCCGTTTTCGCTGTTTTGGCGATATAATCCAGATTCCTGTCATACATATCTGCAAGTTTGAAACTGTCCCGATATACACCGCTGGTATCGCCATTCACGGAAATCTGCACTTTACTGATGGAGGATAACTCTGACAATGAATCCACAATAGAATAAATCACAATGGCTTCATTCACTGAATAGTCCTGATTCTTAAAGTTCTCATCAAAGCTGACATAGCATACCCCATCCACAAGCGATACGCTCATTAATTTGGTTTCCGAAGGAATTGCGGACCTGGCATTCTTCGATTCCGGTCCTTCGAGGAGCTGCTCCATGATCAGTTTTTCCAACGAGATATTACTGCTATAGTGAACCCGTCTTGTCTCTTTCACGAGTCCGTCTCCCGCCTGATTGGAAAAATAAAGTGTCAGATTCGTATTCTGGATCGAATTGATCTGTTCTCCGGGATTCTCCACAAAGCTTTCTGCATACATCGTTCCAACCATTTTACCATTCACATCCGTCAGAGGCTTTTCATCCACATAAAAAGACACACAGTCGATCCCGGAAATCTGCGTCATCGTGCGAACCACTGCTGCCCTGCACAAAACTTCTTCCACTTCCTTCATATTCAGATAATCTGCATCAAAATAAATGGTGAGAAGTGCTCCGTCCAGCGAATACTTTGTGATCTCCACATCATTTGGAATCGGTTTACGGTATTCCACATTATCCGGATCTGAACTTAAGGCGGCAAAAAATTCTTCGATCAATGCATCTTTCGTTGTTGCGGACGCATCATAAGGCACCGCTACAATCCCGGTTTTATCTTTATTCAGATATTCGATGTTGTATTTACTTGTCTCTTTTCCATTCGAGCACCCCACCAGTAAAAGCATGCACAGAAATGCCAGAAGAAAGACTATTTTTTTTCTCATTACTTTTTTACTCCATTACCAAAAATCTGCTGTCACATATCGCACTACGCGATGTAATTCAAAGGAATGCGGACATTGAAAATCGTTCCCTCTCCCTCTGTACTGAACACCTTGATCGCACCGCGATGCATCAGCACTGCATTACGGGTAATCGCAAGTCCAAGACCTGTTCCACCGATCTCTCTCGAATGTGACTTGTCCACGCGGTAAAAACGCTCATAAATATGCTCTAAGGAATCCTCCGGGATACCGATACCCGAATCCTCAACTTTCAGGTAGAAATACTGGTGATCTGCATTCAATGTGACATGCACCCATCCACCCGGTTTATTATACTTGATTGCATTCTCGATCAGATTCGTAAATGCAAGTGTGATCTTCACTTCATCCACATCCGCAGACACCGGGCGGAAGCTTTCTAACACAAGTTCCACATTCTGTTTCTCTGCGATCGGATTTAATCTCTTTAAAATCTGCTCCAGCAGCTCATTGATGTTCATATTGGTAACATTCAAGTCTGCCGCGGATTTATCCATTTTCACCAGAGACAAAAGGTCGTTGATGATCTTCGTCTCACGGTCGATCTCATTTCCGATATCGCCCATAAACTCTTTGTAAAGTTCGATTGGCGCATCTTCCATACTGTTAAGAGAATCTGCCAGAACTTTCATGGATGTCAGCGGTGTTTTTAACTCATGAGACACATTGGATACAAATTCCTGTCTGGAATCATCCAGCACTTTCATTCTGCCTAACATCTCATTAAACTTTTTACAGATTTCAATTGTTTCCGTGTAATCATTCACAGACAGCGCATCTTCCCCATATCCGGTTTTGATCTCATCGATAGACTTTGACATCTTATGGAAAGGCTTTACCAACTGGATACTTAAGATCACTGCAAGGAAAACTGCCGCCACAGCACAGATCAACTGGATCACATAGGCGTTTCTCGCCAGATACTCCATATTGAGGTTAATGCTGTCCGTCGACACACTGACTAACATAACACCTAAAACCTCTGTTTCCCCGGTCTGTTCCACCGGTCTGCCCAATGGAACGGTCAGTTCAATATAGCGGTTTTCCGCGTCATATTTTTTGATCTCCTGGCCGTAATAACTCTCAATTACCTCTTTGGAAATGATCGTCTTATTCGTGTCGAGATCATAAGTATCCTTGATAATGTGAAACTCATTATCGATCACCATGACACGGCCATCATAAATATTCGATAACTGATCTAATTCTGCATTGATAATCGTTGAGTTTGGATAATTCAGATAATCATTGGAAACAATCTGATTCGCCAGGATTTTTGCCTGGCTTAAGATCTCACTTGTCTTGATTGAAACAGACCGGTCCTCATATGTCTTTACAATTCCAACTTTTAAAACGATTCCCGGTACAATTCCAAAAAGGATTAAGAAAAGTATCAGTCTGAATTTCAGACTTTTAAAAAAATTAATAACATTTTTAAATCTGGACATTCTTTCGCACCCTGACTAATTCTGGTAATAGTAGTATCCCACACCCCACTTGGTATGAACATACTTTGGCTCGCTTGGATTCTTTTCGATCTTCTCTCTGAGACGTCTGACATGCACATCCACAGTTCTGACATCCCCCGGATACTCGTAACCCCATACAAGATTGAGCAGATTCTCCCTGCTGTATACTTTATTGGGATTATTGACCAAAAGTTCTAAGAGATCAAACTCTTTTGCAGTCAGATTCACTTCTTTATTCAGGATAAACAATCTTCTGCTCTCGCAATCCAGACGAAGATCACCCGCTTCAATGACCTTGGAATCCTCTTTCTTCGGCTGGCTTCCTGCAGTTCTTCGCATAATTGCCTTGATTCTTGCTTTGACTTCCAGGATGTTGAACGGCTTTGTGATATAATCATCTGCTCCGTATTCCAGACCAAGGATCTTATCCATGTCATCGCCTTTTGCAGTCAGCATCACGATCGGCATATCAGAGAATTCGCGGATGTGCTGGCATACTTCAAATCCATCCATCTTCGGAAGCATGATATCTAAAAGAATCATATCATAATGATTCTCTGTTGCCATTTTCAGTGCCTCTTCCCCGTCATATGCACAGTCCACTTCCATTCCGTCCTGCTCTAAACTGAACCGGATACCTTTTACGATCAATTTTTCATCATCCACAACAAGAACCTTTTTTGCCATTTTTACACCTTTATACTATCCTTTATTTTGTTAAAAACTCCTTCTTTGATTCCATCCACATTCATGATCTCCTCAACAGAAGAAAATCTGCCGTGTGCTTCCCGGTACTGAAACAGCGCCTCTGCCTTTGACTGTCCGATTCCCGGAAGTGTCATAAAATCTGCAACACTCGCCCGGTTAATATCCAGTAAGCCGTCCTCCACATTACTTCCGGACTCTTCCTGTGCAGCTGTCATCTCTTCCATGGTCGGAATCCTTAACATCTGCCCGTCCATAACAAACTCTGCCTGATTCACTGCTTCCATCCCGGCATCCTCTGTCATCCCGCCAGCCATCGCTACCGCCTCATAAACACGGCTATTCTCCGGCAGCTCATACACTCCCGGATTCTCTACTGCCCCGCAGACATACACAATACAACTGCCCCTATCTTCCTGGCAGTCTTTCTCCTCTGTCTGCGGCACTTCATCTGTCTCTGTCTGTATTGTCTCCAAATACACATTATTCCTGGAACCACATCCACAGAATACTCCCATGCAGAATATGATTACCAGGAATACTTTCCTCTTTCGATTCATAGCATTCTCCTTCTCCACCGGATGCATCATCACAAATGAATGAAAGAGCCCTCAACGCCTGATGTATATATTTTAACGAAATTTTACAAATATGACAAGACTATTAAATATATTATATCCTATTTTTTAAAAATATTGAGATATTGTTTCTTTTAATGTTACCCAGAATTCTTTTGCATCCTGTGAATTTGGTACCGGAATCGCATTTTCATATGCGTGATAGGCAGTTTGTTCCCTCTCGTCCGCATCCTCTGATAATTTTACGGAATAATGACCGCCAAGTCCATGCAGTTCTCCTGACATGGTAAGCGTTACATACTCTGCAAAATCAGCCGCTTTTTCCTTTTTCCCGGAGAAATCATTCACGACCACAAGGTCTGTCAGCGCTGCGGAAGATGCCTGCAGTGTATCATTCAATGCCAGAAGCTCCCGGATCTCATGATCTGTTCCTTCGAGTTTTGTGAGGGAATCCGAGTCCACGATCGCACAGAGGGTTTTTCCCTCATTAAAATCCGAGATCACACTCTCCTCTGTGACTGTCGCCGCATCAATGGAAAATGATTCGAGGATCTGTGAGAAAAATTCCAGATCTTCGTTATACAGCCCCTCATCGTAATTCACCTGCATCGTTTCCACTTCATCTTTTACAAAGCTGACACTGTTCGATATAAATGGGAAATCATAAAATGCATCATTCACATCCCACTCCAACAGATACTGCACATTTTCCGGTGGCTCATTGTCGTTGGAATAATCAATGATCGCCTGCAATGTCTCCGGTTCTGTCTCAAAATAACCATTTTTATAGACAAACAGACAGGTATTATAACTTAATGGATACGCATACATTTTCTCTTTATAAGTGGACGCTGTCACAGCGTTCGCTGCCACGGTGCTCTCATAAATATCAGATGACGTGTTTTCCGCTGCAAGTCCGTAAAGGTATGCTTCCTCTAACTCATCGCTTCCGATCATGTAAAGATCCGGAAATGCCTCTCCCTGCATCGTCACCGTGTATACAGCATCCATGTAATCCATACTGTCCTGATACTCTGCATCCACGACAATGCCGGTATCCTCATAATATTCTTCTGCCGCTTTTTCAAAAAATTCCTGGTAACTTTCATCGCTATACCAGAACGTCAAATCAGCAGGCTGTTTTACCACCCTGCTAACTGATGCTGTCTCTGTTCCATTTTCCGCTTCTTTTTCTTTCTGTTCATAAGTGCTGTGTCTTGATACAACAACGGCACCGCCGATCAGCAGCACGCAGATACAGCCTGCTGCGATCATTCTCTTCTGTACTATTTTCATTATAAAATACTCTCCAGCCTGGATATCATCTCATCCACATCTTTTTCTTCAATGATAAGTGGCGGTACAAAACGAAGTACATTCGAACCTGCTGTGATCACGATCAGTCCTGCCTCCAATGCTTTTGCTGCAATCTGGCCTACCGGTTTTTCACAGACAACACCCTGCATGAGTCCTAAACCTCTCCGTCCGGTCAGGAAATCATGCTTTGCAACCAGTTCATCTAATTTTTTCTCCAGATATGGTGCAACCTTGTTCACATGCTCTGTGATATGTTCACGCTCCATCATCTCCAGCACTTTGTCTACAGCTGCCCCGACAAATGGATTGCCTCCGTAGGTCGTACCGTGGTCTCCCGGTGCCAGAGACTTCTCTGCGACTCTCTCTGTCATAAGGAATGCTCCGACCGGGACACCACAGCCAAGTGCCTTGGCACTTGTCATAATATCCGGTTTCACACCGTAATGCTGCCATGCAAACATTTCTCCGGTTCTTCCCATGCCGCACTGGATCTCATCCAGGATCAAAAGTATGTCATGCTCATCGCAAAGCGCACGCACACCCTTTATAAATGCTTCTGTTGCAGGATAAATTCCACCCTCACCTTGTACTGTCTCAAAAATAATAGCACAGGTTTTGTCATTAATCAAAGCTTTTACGCTGTCAAGATCATTAAAATCTGCAAATTTTACTCCGGGAAGCAGTGGTTCAAACGGTTCCTGATAATGTTTATTGCCTGTCACAGACAATGCTCCGATACTTCTTCCATGAAAAGAATGGTTCATTGCGATGATCTCATGTCCTGCATGTCCGTCCCTGGTGTAAGCATATTTCTTCGCCGCCTTGATTGCTCCCTCGATTGCCTCTGTACCGCTGTTGGTAAAGAAAACACGATCCATCCGGCTTGCTTTTAACAGTCGTTTTGCCGCATTCATGATCGGAACATTATAGTACAGATTGGATGTGTGCATCACTTTATCGATCTGCGCTTTCAGTGCGTCGTTATACTCTTTGTTGTTGTAGCCAAATGCCTGCACAGCGATTCCCGCTGCAAAATCCAGATACTCTTTTCCGTCTGTATCATATAGGTACACACCATCCCCATGATCAATGACCAGTGGAAAACGATTATATGTATGAAGGAGCGCACTCTCTGCTCCATCAATGTAATCCTGTTTATTCATGATAATACTTTGTCTCCTTATCCCCTAAGATTGCAGTTCCGATTCCTCTGTTTGTAAAGATCTCCAACAGCAGGCAGTGTGCGATACGTCCATCTAAAATATGCACTCTGGAAACTCCGTTTTCGATCGCATCAATACAGTTGTTTAATTTCGGAAGCATTCCGCCGCCGATGTATCCGTCTTCGATCAGTTTTTTCGCCTCTGAGATCGGCAGTTCCGAGATCAGTGTGGACGGATCTTTCGGATCTTTGTATACACCCTCAATATCAGTTAAGAAAGCTAATTTTTCTGCGTGGACTGCTCTCGCAATCGCACAGGCTGCATCGTCTGCATTGATGTTGTAGCTGTCATAGTTTTCATCCATGCCGATTGGGCAAACGATTGGAAGAAAATCTTTTTCCAGAAGATCATATAAAATCTGTGGGTTGACCTGTGTGATCTCGCCGACGTAACCTATATCCTGTCCGTTGGAATATTTTTTCTCCACTTTTAACATTCCGCCGTCTTTTCCGCTGATGCCGACAGCATTTACACCCAGCTCCTGCACCAGTTTTACAAGAGATTTGTTCACTTTATTTAATACCATCTCCGCAATTTCCATCGTTGCCTCGTCTGTCTTGCGCAGTCCGTTGACAAACTCCGGTTCCATGCCGGCTTTCTCTACCCATCTGCTGATCTCTTTGCCGCCTCCGTGCACGATGATCGGCTTGAAACCAACAAGCTTTAATAAAGTGACATCCTGAATGACGTGCTGCTTTAATTCCTCATCCACCATGGCACTTCCGCCGTATTTGACAACGATGATCTTACGGTTAAACCGCTGGATATATGGGAGCGCCTCGATCAGCACCTCCGCTTTTTTCAAAAGTTCGTTCATGTTTTTTTCTTCCATTTTTGCTTCCTCGATTCTTATGCTTCTCTAAATGAATAAAACTCTGCTTTATGCTGCGAAACTATGATAAAATCTCACAATCCTTAAGAGCGGTAGTCTGCGTTGATCTTCACATAATCGTAGGTCAGGTCACAGCCCCATGCGGTAGCGGATGCATTGCCCATTTTGATATCTGCGATTGCAGTAACAGCAGGTTCGGACAGGATTCTGGTTGCCTCCTCCTCACTGTAATCCACCGCAACACCATTTTTGATGATCTGCATTTTTCCTGCGGCACTCTCAAAGAACAAATCGACTTTTTCCGGGTCAAACGCTGCACCGGAATAACCCATAGCGCAGAGGATCCGTCCCCAGTTCGCGTCATGTCCGTAAATAGCTGCTTTGGTGAGACTTGAGGTGATGACAGACTTGCTTAAAACTTTCGCCTGCTCTTTGCTCTCTGCACCAATGATCTTCACTTCAAATAATGCGGTCGCACCCTCGCCGTCGCCTGCCATTTTCTTTGCCAGCGTCTCATTGACAAAGTTTAGTGCCTTGCAGAATTCCTCATAATCTGCATTTTTCTCTGTGATCTCCGGGTTTTCTGCCAGCCCGTTTGCAAGTAACAGGCAGGTATCATTCGTGGAAGTGTCACCGTCAACAGAAATCATATTGTAGGTGTCCTGCACATCAGCGCTCAATGCCTCCTGCAATAATTCTTTGGAGATTGCCGCATCTGTTGTGACAAAGCTGAGCATCGTACACATGTTTGGATGGATCATGCCGGAGCCTTTGCACATGCCTCCGATCGTTACTGTTTTTCCACCAATCTCGATGGTCACTGCCACCTCTTTGTTTTTTGTGTCTGTGGTCATGATCGCTTTGGAAGCCTCCGTTCCGCTCCCGGTATCTCCTTTTAACAGTGGCACCATGGCATCGATCCCGTTACAGATACGGTCGATTGGGAGCTGCATGCCGATAACTCCGGTAGATGCAACCAACACCTCGTCTGCTGCAATGCCTAATACTTTTTCTACTTTCTCAGCCGTCTGCTTACAGTAGCCCATGCCTTCCTCTCCGGTGCAGGCATTGGCAATTCCTGCATTGATGACAACCGCCTGTGCTGCTTTGCTGTTGTATACCACATTGTGATCCCATTTGACCGGAGCCGCCTTTACGATATTGGTCGTAAAAGTTCCTGCTGCCTTACATGGAACTTCACTGTAGATCATTGCCATGTCTTTTCTGTCTTTGTATTTGATTCCTGCTGCTGTACTTGCTGCCTGAAAACCTTTTGCTGCGGTCACACCGCCTGTGATCTGTTTCATGATTTATCTCCTTATAATTATTCGTTATTTAGACAATTGCGAAACTCATAGATACAGTAGATTAAATTGTGAAAAATTGACAAAAGGTTGAGAAGACACTGGGGAGCCGCCGGTTCTTGCTTGGCAGACATAGCGTTTGCTGTGGCTGGCATGCTAGTACCGTTGCGAGCGACACGTAGCGAGAGCGTGTCTTCGAAACTTTTGTTAATTCTTCACAATCTTCATAATCTGAATTAGAGTTTCGCAATTATCTAATTCGTTATTTAGGCAATTGTCTATATTAATGCTTTCTATGGATTAAACACGGTAATATTCTCTTCATTCAGTACATACTCATAATAATTCACGTTGTCGCAGTATTTCCAGCCGAGGCTCTGCCAGAAGCGGTTGCCAATCTCGTTCTGCTTGAAGGCGATCAGATTGACTTTGGAAATTTTTTCTGCTTTCAATGCTTCGAGACACCGCTCCACGAGTTTCTGCCCGATTCCGTGTTTTCTGTAATTTTCCTGTACACAGACATGATAAAGTCCTGCTCTTCTGCCGTCATGCCCGCAGAGGATCGCGCCGACGATTTTTCCATCACACACTGCCACCATGCTCGTAGTCGGATTTCTTCGGATAAAACGCTCCACACCCTCTTTCGAATCGTCAATGCTTCGGATGCCAAAGCCGTGAATCTCCATCCAGAGGCTGTGTACCTGCTCAAAGTCATCTATTGTCATGGGACGGATCGTTAAATTTGTATCATTCATGTTATTTTTCATCTTCCTTGCTGTCTGCCTCTCCGGGGCAGTTTTCTATAAATCGGCTTCGCATGCTGTTCATCTTGGCCGGATGGCTGCTCCACGGTCTCTTACGGGAACATTGGGACAAGATTTAATCCCTCCGCCTCATCGAAACCGAATAAGAGGTTCATGTTCTGCACTGCCTGACCGGCTGCACCTTTTACAAGGTTATCGAGTGCTCCCATCATGACGATTCTTCCGGTTCTCTCATCAATTTTGAAGTTCACATCCACGTAATTGCTTCCCTCTACCCATTTTGTTTCCGGGCAGATATCTTTTTCCAGTACACGGACAAATTTTTCGTTTTTATAATATTTATCGTAAACAGCTTTCACTTCCTCGTATGTTGGAAGCGTGCCGTCTGCTTTCTTATTTAACGTTGCATATTCTGTTGCAAGGATACCGCGGTTCATCGGTACGAGATGTGGGGTAAAATTGACCACGATCTCTTTTCCTGCCGCATAGCCAAGCTGTTCTTCTATCTCTGGTGTGTGTCTGTGGTTCGTCACACCATAAGCTTTCATATTCTCATTCACCTCGCAAAACAGATTAGGAAGTTTTGCACCTCTTCCGGCTCCGGATGTTCCTGATTTTGCATCAATGATCAGGGTGTCAGGATCGATCAGTCCCTCTTTTACCAGTGGATATGCTGTTAAAATGGAACAGGTTGTGTAACATCCCGGGTTTGCGATCAGTCTTGCACCTTTTACCTTGTCGCGATTGATCTCGCAGAGTCCATACACAGCTTCCTCAATGAATTGTGGACTCTTGTGTTCGATCTTGTACCATTTCTCATAGGTCTTGACATCTTTTATACGGAAGTCCGCACTCAGATCGATAATTTTTACTCTGGATAAGATCTCCTCTGTCAGGACACCTGCTAAAAATCCCTGTGGCGTTGCGGTAAAGATCACGTCCACCTTGGAAGCAAGTTCTTCCATATTATCATCGAGACAGGTATCCTCTACGATTTCAAACATATTCTGATAAACTTCTGCATATTTCTTATCTATGTAGCTTCTGGAACCATACCACATGATCTCCACATCTTTGTGTCCCATCAATAACCGGACGAGCTCGTTTCCTGCATAGCCGGTCGCTCCAATAATCCCAACTTTTACCATAATCTATTCTCCAATCTCCCCGAAGGGTTTTCTCTTTTTACACTTTACCACTCTAATTCGTTTCTATCATAGTACAGCTCTTTAGGATAGTAAAGTGTTTTTTGTTTCCCGGTTTCCAATTACTATTGCATAATTATACATTCATTATTATTTTTATGCAATACTATTTTAAGTATTTTTTCTTATTTTTCTTGGTTTTACAATTTTCTTACCTTAATTTATATAAATGTTACTGTATAAACTTCTGTTGTTATTGCATACTTTTATGAATTTTTATTATTAAATTATGTATATTTTTTCACTTGCATTTCCTGTCCACATAGTATATATTAGGTTTCAGAAGAAATCGTTTCGTGGCAGATACATTGTCATACATGAAAGAACGGTTTACATAAAAAAGAATATACGACAGAAAGGATTCACTCTCATGAAAGAAAAAGTTATTTTAGCGTACTCCGGTGGTCTTGATACCACAGCCATTATCCCATGGTTAAAAGAAACTTATGGTTATGAAGTTATCTGCTGCTGCGTAGACTGCGGACAGGAAGAAGAATTAAACGGACTTGACGAAAGAGCCAAATTAAGCGGTGCTTCCAAATTATACATCGAGGACATCGTAGATGAATTCTGTGATGATTACATTGTTCCATGCGTACAGGCAAACGCTGTATACGAAAACAAATATTTATTAGGTACTTCCATGGCCCGTCCGGGAATCGCCAAGAAATTAGTTGAGATTGCAAGAAAAGAAGGTGCTACAGCGATCTGCCATGGTGCTACCGGAAAAGGTAACGACCAGATCCGTTTTGAGTTAAGTATCAAAGCTCTTGCTCCTGACTTAAAAATCATCGCCCCATGGCGTGACAGCAACTGGAAATTACAGTCCCGTCAGGATGAGATCGATTACTGTACGGCACATGGCATCCATCTTCCATTCTCTGTAGATTCCAGCTACAGCCGCGACCGTAACTTATGGCACATCAGCCACGAAGGTCTTGAGTTGGAAGATCCATCCTTAGAGCCAAATTACGAACATCTTTTAGTTTTGACTACTCCACCTGAGAAAGCTCCGGACGAAGGCGAATATGTCACAATGACATTTGAAAAAGGGGTTCCTGTTTCCGTCAACGGAAAGAACATGAAAGTTTCTGATATCATCCGTGAATTAAATACACTCGGCGGAAAACATGGTATCGGTATTATTGATATCGTAGAGAACCGTGTCGTCGGCATGAAATCCCGCGGTGTTTATGAGACTCCTGGTGGAACCATCCTCATGGAAGCTCATGAGCAGTTAGAGGAACTCGTTCTCGACCGCGCTACCATGGAAGTGAAAAAAGATATGGGTAACAAGCTCGCCCAGATCGTATACGAAGGAAAATGGTTCACACCACTCCGTGAGGCAGTACAGGCTTTCGTAGAGTCCACACAGGAATATGTGACCGGAGAGGTAAAATTCAAGCTTTACAAAGGAAACATCATCAAAGCCGGAACTACTTCCCCATACTCTCTCTACAGTGAGTCCCTCGCAAGCTTCACAACAGGTGATCTTTACGACCATCACGATGCAGATGGATTCATCACATTATTCGGACTTCCATTAAAAGTTCGTGCTATGAAGATGCTTGAGCTGCAGAAAGAAAACAACAAGAATAACTAAATCTTAAAAATAAAAATGGTACAGACAAAATATGATGTTCCTGTTCGCAGAACTCACAAAGGAAATCGTATTTGTCTGTACCATTTTTATTTCATTTACACTGAAGATAACTTGTGAAATCTGCTTTTGGTATTGTCAAGGTAATCAAAAAACAGAGGACATATTTATAAATGGGTTTTTTTTAACGCTTATCTATTATTCAGTTTGTAAAATAAAATCTGCTACGCTTTTGGGAATAGTATAATATTCAATATAATCTCTGTCCTGTGTACCATTATCTGGAATAGTCTCACTTATAAAATATTCATTATTAGATGCTTCATATAACATAATCGTATACATTGTGGTCAAAACCTTTTCTTTAGTTCTTCTCCTAAACGAATATGCTGATATATTACGCCTTAAAATCGCATCGTTTGGTATATCATCTATTGAACTCCAACTATCTGTATCTAAGCCTTCAATGAATGCCGTTATCTCTTCCTTGTTATCTATTTTTATATCTAATTCATCTTCATCACTTATAACTATTTTAGTGATTTTAGAAACAATTGTTTCATCATTATATGTTTTTTTCTTTGTTCCATAACTACTATCCGTATTATTGACAATTCTATTTTCCCAATTATCCAGAATATCTTCTGATATAGGTTGAGTTATTGTAATTTTATTTTCAATTGAATTCAAAAATTGCCCCGCGCTTTTTGGAATGGAAATAACATCACTATCTTGAATAATATAATAGTTGTCATCTACTTTATATAACTCATATGGGTCTTCCCTAATATAGTACTCTTCATCATCTTTTACAAATTCATAAGCTATAAATTTGTAAATACATTTACCAAAATCTTCTTTTTCTTCAATATATTTCCATTCTTGAAATTTCATTTCCTCAAAAAAAAATTCTAAATCATCCGAATTCACTATAGTTCCTATCTCTTTACCATTTGATGACTGTATCTCAACAAATTGATATACTCTTTCAATATCAAATCCTTTTGAAGTACATCCCGATAGACCTATCATACATATTACAATTATTAATAACCCTTTTATTTTCATACAAATCCTCCTCAAAAATTTTTTTTATATTATAAAAGAGTTTTGAATAAAAACAATAAGTATGCCCCGATATACAGTTTTTCGCCCTAACATACACAACTATTTCATAGTGTATTCTCACGATATATGTTATAATTTGTATTAGATTAGTTGCTTCCTACTACAAATATAATAAAAGAGGTAAAAAATGTTTACTGTTGCTATTTGTGATGATGACAAGATTGTACTCAGTTCAATTCAAAAATGCATAGAAGAATTTGCCACCGAAAATAATATATCCATATCCGTTGATTTATATGATTCCGGCAAAAAATTGTTAGAATCATCACCAAAATATAACGTTATCTTCTTGGACATTATTTTACAAACAGAAAACGGCATAGATATAGGTACTCAGCTCCGAAAATTGAATGTATTTACATATATAATTTATATTACGAATTATAAACAATATCATGAAACGGCACATAATAATGTACATTCTTTTGCATTCCTTACTAAGCCAATTTCAAAAAAAATCATTTATAAACAACTTAATGACATTCTTATTTATGAATCACAAAATAATGATCCCCTTTATATTGCGCGTTTCATAACTTATGAGCAAGGATTGACCGAATTTAATATAGATGATATATATTTTTTTGAATATATAAAGAAACGATATGTCAAGATATGCAGTAAAAGCGGTGATTATCATTTTAATGAAAAAATCGGAAATATAGATATTGACATGGCGAGTTATAACTTTTTTATGCCACATCAAAGTTTTGTAGTTAATTTAAAATATGTAAAAGATATAAAAAACTACGAATTATTAATGACCAATGGGATAAGGATTCCTTTGTCTCAAAAACGTGCCGTACTATTCAAAAATGCTCTAAACAATTATTTAGAAAAAATGTTAATACTATAAATGGAGATCCTTTTATGAATACTTATATCATTTACTTTGTTTCTGTAATTAATTGTTATGTTTCTGCACAACTAATTTTTGATCATTTTAAAATAAATTTTAACTCTATATATTCACAAAAATGGATTTATAATATAGTTACCATTTCCGTCGGAGTCTTAATTGGAATTATAAATCTTTTTAATTACCCTATTTTAAATTTTGCAAGTTGGATTATCATTCTTACACCTGTTATATGCTTACTATTTTATGATCCATGGAGTTCAAAGAAAACTTTACTCCTGGATTTATACTTTTTCATATTTCTTTTAACTTTTTTTGAAACAATAGGGGTCGCTCTATATGAATTGTTTTTGATTTTTATTAAGTTTCCATTATGCGAACCAGCACATTCCGTTTTTAAAATGGCTATTTCAAAATTATTAATTATATGTTTATACCAGGTAACCAAGAATCGTTATTTGTCAAAACAGCATAGTGTACTTCCTATGAAACAATTGATTTTATATATTTTATTATCATTCTGTAGTATAGTAAACATTTGCTTAAATGCTAAAATAGGTTATTCTGTTACAATACCGGAGTCTGACAAATATATAGGATATTTAACAATTATAATTACCGTATTTATTAATCTTCATATTATGTGGCTACTTGAATACATTATTGAAAATCAAAAATTAAAGTCTAAAATAGCCCGATCAGAGCAGCAAGCAAACTTACAACTTAAATATTATAAACAATTAGACGCAAACTATCAGAAATCGTTACAAATGATACATGACATAGATAAGCATGTTAATACGATAGAGCAACTATATAAAAGCAATGAATTTGAAAAAGCAGATAACTATATCAAAGGAATGGATAGACTTATATCAGATTTTGTATTATTCCCATACAGCAATAATACAGTTCTAAATCTTATACTGAACGAAAAAAAGATTTTTGCAGAACAACACGGCATTCTGTATAAATGTACCATTGAACAAACTGATTTTAGATTTATGGATAACATTGACATCACAACTATATTTTCAAATTTGCTTGAAAACGCCTTATCTGCTAGTGCTCTTTGCAAGACCAATAAAGAAGTATCAGTAATAGTTAGTTCCCATAATAACTTTGTTATAATCAACGTCAAAAATAGTTGCAATTCATACACAAAATGCGGAACATTCTCTTCTAAAGACTATGGAACTGGTCTTTACAATGTTGAAAATAGTGTTAAGAAATATGAAGGTTTCTTAAAAATCAGCTACTCGCAAACCGAATTTAACTGCAATGTTGTTTTAAGTAATACGCACTAATTAATACTTAATTCCTTCATCAACACATATAATCCTTTGCAAATCAAAATACCGGCTGTCAGGAATTTCTATCTGACAAACGATATTTCACTTTTTGTTTTCTATTAAAATAGAAGTCTTCCAATTTTTCTTCCCTTCTTTGTAAGCGATGAATAACACGCCGTCTACCCTTTTCCTAAATTCTGTTAAAACAGGAAACGATTAACATTTATTATCAATTCCTCTGCTACCTAAGTGGCAGGGGAATTCTATTTTCCGGAACATTAGATTCCACGTTAATCAGCCCTGAACATTTTTCCTTTATAAAGTCACTCCATGGCATCAGCTGCTCTATACCTGCGGACGAATTCATGTAATCCGGCATATACAGGAGTACCATATAGAGGTACTGGAAAATATTCAGATTGTTTGCTTTTGCTGTTTCCACGATACTGTACATCACCGCACTTGCTCCGGTACCGGCTTCTGATGTGTGGAACAGGAAGGCTTTCCGTCCGATTGCATAGCTTTTGGCTTTTCGTTCAGCATGGTTGTTCGAGATTTCACACCGGCCATCCAGTAGATAATTCATCAGTTGTTCTTTTATGGCTTTTTACAGTTGTTACTGTTTCTTCCGGTTATAATGCTTTCAAGCACTTCCAGCCCTTTTTGTATTTCCTGTTCGTCCGGTTTTCCATATCCTAACAAGAGTACCGGTCTTCCCTCCGGCGGTGTGTGAATATAATGCTCTCTGATACCCATAAGGCGGATTCCGCACTCTGCGGCTTTTTTACAGATTTCTTCCTCTGTAAGCGTTGTATTCACCTGCACAAGCACATGCAGTCCTGCGTTATCCCCTGCAATATTCTCCACCCAGTTTTTTTTCTTCAATTCACCGACTAAAAAATCATGCTTGTTTTTATAAATTCCACGCATTTTATTTAAATGTCTGCCAAAGTATCCTCCCCGGATGAATTCCCGCAATACTTCCTGCTGAATCTTCGAAACGGTTGTGGAATAGAAGCTGCATGATTCCTGATATTTTTTTAACAAATGCAACGGAAGAACCATGTAGCTGATTCGCAGGGACGGTGCAATGCTCTTAGAAAAAGTGCCGAGATAAATGACTTTCTCCTCGTGGTCAATGCTCTGTAACGATGGAATCGGCTTTCCTTTATAACGGTACTCACTGTCATGATCATCCTCGATCAGATATCTGCCTTCTTTCTCCGATGCCCATTTTAAAAGCTCCAGCCGCTGTTTTAGAGGCATGACTGTTCCCAACGGGAACTGGTGTGACGGCATAACATATAAGATATCTGCGTTTTCCCTGCGCACCGCCTCGATCGGCATACTCCCCTGCTCTGCCGGAATATTTTTCACCAGATAACCCATATTGGAAAAAGTGCGGTACGCCTGCAGATAAGTCGGATCATCCATCAGTACGGTCTTCTTTTCCCCTAACACCTGTGCAAGCAGAATCTCTAAATATTCATTACCTGCGCCGATTATGATCTGTTCTGCGACACAATTCACACCTCTTGCCTGATGAAGATAATCTGCAATTGCCCTGCGGAGTTCGTAATCTCCCTGTCCATCTCCCGACAAAAGAATTTCTTCCCTGTCATCAAGCAGGACATTTTTATGCAGTTTCCGCCAGACATTGTACGGAAAATTCTGCGTATCGATCGTGTAAGGGGAAAAATCAATTTCCTTCTGTTTTGAAGATCCTGCTCCACGTTTTATCTCAGTTTTCCATCCCGGCTGCCAGTCCTGCCCTGCCTGCAGTTTTTCCTGCATATGGTTCCGCTGTTCTAACTGATACAGCGCCTCAATATCACAGACAAAATATCCCCGGTATGGTTCTGCCTCAATATACCCTTCTGCCAAAAGCTGATCGTATGCCAGTTCCACCGTGCTGCGGCTCACAGACAGATTTTTTGCCAATAAACGGGTTGACGGTAATTTTTCCCCTTTGGAAATCTTACCGTCAACGATCTCATTTTTTATATATTCATATATTTTTTCATAAAGGGGCGCTTTCGCGCCCCCCTGCAGATCAATCATAATCTCGTTCATTGCAATCCTCTTACTCTTTACCAATTCTGATGTCTGGTCTTCCCCTGCCGCCTTTTACTCTTTGGCAGCCTTAATCTCCCGGATGATCTCCTCTTTCAGATCGTATGCACGATCCTTCATCTTCTTAGAAGCAGAGCTTGTAGACATGATCCTGGAAATACATTTGGACGCAGTATCGTAACGTTTGAAATGCTTTGACATAACAGCTAACAGGTAATCTACTGTTGTCTGATCCATGCCGCACATTGGAAACATCTCTGTTGATACTGCTTTTAAAAAGCCTTCATAAGCCTGATTATAAAATGCCTCCTGCTGCTCCATACACTCCCTGCGTTCCTGTTCCAGCGAAGCATCCTTCTCGTCCATGCCCTCTAACTTTCCACGATAGAGCCACGAAATCTTAAGACAGGTATATGCCTTCTCACTTACTTTTCCTTTTTTTACCAGAGTATTAAACAGTGCGAGTTTGTAACGGTTGATTGCCGTATCATAATCATATACCGCCGGTTCTTCACCAGTCGGCTTAAAATTTGCACATATTTTCTCTTTGATCAGTTTGATCTGGACCGATGACAGATGTTCAAAGTAGCGGTTCATTGCTGTATAACCGCAGTTTGGACATGATGCAACATCATATTTTAAAGTATCAATATACATAAATCTTGGTCTCAGATCAAAATCCGGTTCGAGACGTTTCACTCTTCCGTTTTTGATCATTTTTGTTTTGAACACTTTATCGCACACAGTGCAGCGCACTGATTTTTCTAACAGAAATGATTCCTCAGAAGGTATTTCTTCTTTTGCCTCTCCCTGCTCTGTTGATGCATTGGTTCTTTTTTCTTCTTCAAACAGATTTTCTGTACCCTCTGTCTTCAGACCGAACTTTTCCAGTCCCTTGAATAAATTCATATCCGTTCCTCCAATATTGACTGCTTTTCTTGATCGCAATTTAGTTATTTGATGGTAATTTAAATGAACTCTTCAGCGAAACGATCCTGTTAAATACGAGATGTTCCGGTGTAGAATCTTTTGCATCTACACAGAAGAATCCCTGACGCACAAACTGGAAGCTGTCATAAGCCTTTGCGTCTGCAAGATTCTCCTCTACATAACAGTCCTTTAATACTGTCAGTGAGTTTGGATTCAGGTTCAGGCTTCCGTCCTCATTGTATACACCCTTCTCTTCATCCACAATATTTTCATACAACCGGATCTCTGCTTTTACATTCTTCTCAGCAGATACCCACTGGATCGTTCCTTTTACTTTACGTCCATCCGGGCTGTTTCCTCCGCGGGAAGCCGGATCGTAGGTACAGTGGATCTCTGTCACTTTACCGTTCTCATCTTTCACGAAGCTGTTGCATGTTACAAAGTATGCGTTCATAAGACGGACTTCATTTCCCGGGAACATACGGAAATATTTCTTTGGCGGCTCTTCCATAAAGTCCTCACGGTCAATGTAGATTTCCCTTCCAAATGGCACTTTTCTGCTTCCAAGTCCTTCATTTTCAAGGTTATTCACAACATCCAGATATTCCATCTGTCCTTCCGGATAGTTATCAATGACTACTTTGACCGGATCAAGGATTGCCATCATACGCGGTTTCTTTAATTTTAAATCCTCACGGATACAGTACTCAAGCATTGCATAATCGACAGAACTGTTTGCTTTGGAGATTCCGCAGAGATCTACGAACATCTTAATGGATTCCGGTGTAAATCCTCTTCTTCTGAGTGCTGCGATCGAAACCAGACGAGGATCATCCCATCCGTCAACGATGCCTTCTTCTACCAGACGTTTGATGTAACGCTTTCCGGTTACTACATTTGTGAGGTATAATTTTGCAAACTCAATCTGTCTTGGCGGCATCTCATCCTTATCTGGGATCATATCTTTGCCAACTTCTTCCACTACCCAGTTATATAACGGTCTGTGGTCTTCGAACTCCAAAGTGCAGATAGAATGGGTAATTCCCTCGATCGCATCCTCGATCGGATGCGCATAATCATACATTGGATAGATGCACCATTTGTCACCTGTTCTGTGGTGTGTCATATGTGCCACACGATAGATAACCGGATCTCTCATATTAATATTGGAAGATGCCATGTCGATCCTTGCACGGAGTACTTTTTCACCATCGGCGAACTTTCCATTCTTCATATCTTCAAATAATGCCAGATTCTCTTCTACAGAACGTGTGCTGTATGGGTCTTCTTTGCCCGGTTCTGTCAAAGTTCCTCTGTATTCGCGGATCTGTTCTGCGGAAAGGTCTGATACGTAAGCTTTTCCCTTTTTGATCAGCTTTACAGCTCCTTCATACATCTGATCGAAATAATCCGATGCAAAGAACAGTCTTCCCTCCCAGTCAGCGCCAAGCCATTCAATATCAGACTGGATCGCCTCTACAAATTCTGTTTTCTCCTTGGTCGGGTTTGTATCATCAAATCGGAGATTGAACTTTCCGCCGTACTTCTGTGCCAGCCCATAGTTTAAAAGAATGGACTTTGCATGTCCAATATGAAGGTAACCATTTGGTTCCGGTGGGAATCTGGTATGAACCTCATGGCAGTATCCCTCCTCGATATCTTTATCAATCATCTGCTCAATAAAATTCTTAGAGACAGTCTCGTTTTCCATAATTTCCTCCTTGTTTTTCAAAAATGAAGTCTATCTAACATATTACATGATGTATGATTCAGACGCAAGCATAAAATCGCTCGGCATTCTTTATTATAGCATACTTTTCACTGTTTTCCAGCTATTTACAAAACAAAAAAAGAAGCGGCTGCACCCAGGCAGCTTCGCTTCCTTTTCATGCCTTTTACCGGTCTTCCCTGAAATATGCTTCTCCAAGGCTTGCCGGCGGCTGATTTTCCTGTTTATTTCTCTTACTTGTGATGATCAGGACGATAATTGTCACAACATACGGAAGCATTTTTACAAGCTCCTGTGTTGCCCTGTTCAATCCCGGAAGATAGATATATAAAATATATAATCCACCAAACACAAAAGATCCCCAGATTGCATGATCCGGATTCCACAATGCCAGGATCACCAGTGCGATTGCAAGCCATCCTCTGTCACCAAATCCATTGTTCGACCAGGTACCACCCAGATATTCCATAACAAAATAAAGACCTCCAAGACCTGCGATCGCTGCGCCGGTCACTGTGGCAGCATATTTATATTTTGAGACATTGATACCTGCTGCATCCGCTGTTGCCGGGCTTTCACCGACCGCTCTTAAGTTCAGTCCTTTTCTTGTTTTCTTTAAAAAGTAAGTCATGACAACCGCCACGATAACGGACAGATATGTCAGAAATCCATAAGAAAAGAAAAGTGTTCCGATCACCGGAATCTTTGAAAGACCTGGGATTGTGGTGCGGTACGCAGCCGCCGTTGTCTGAACGGAAATCTGTCCGACACCTCCAGCCAGTTTGGAAATGGAACCGCCGAAGAAGTTACCGAATCCAACACCAAATGTCGTAAGTGCTAATCCGACCACGTTCTGATTCGCACGGAGTGTGATCGTAAGAAAACTGTAAATCAAACCACCGAGGGCAGATGCGATCAGGGAACACAGCAGTGAAACCAGCACTCCGACTGCTCCGTTTGGTGTCTCTGTACTTTTTTCATAAAAGAAGGCACCCATAAGTCCTGCGATACCACCCATGTACATAATTCCCGGAATTCCGAGGTTTAAGTTACCGGATTTTTCTGTGACGATCTCTCCGGAAGCACCAAATAAAATAGCGACTCCCTGTCCGATCGCCTTCTGTATAAACGTCAGTAATAATGTCATTCTATTTCTCTCCTTTCTTACGGAACTCTAATTTGTAGTTAATAAAGAATTCACATCCGATCAGGAAAAATAATAAAATACCTGTAATAATATCTGATGCATTTTCATTCAGACCAAACTGTGATGCCACCTGGATCGATCCCTGCTGCATAAATACAAGGAATCCGGAAACAAGGATCATCGCAAGTGGATTAAACTTTGACATCCATGCAACAATGATTGCCGTAAATCCCCGTCCACCTGCTGTACTTGTCGAGATGGTATGGCTCGCACCGCTGACGATCACTGCACCGGCAATTCCACAGATCGCACCTGAGATCATCATGGTGCGGATAATGACCTTCTTTACATTAATTCCAGCATATCTTGCAGTATTCTGGCTTTCTCCGACAACCGAGATCTCATATCCCTGTTTGGAATATTTCATATAAATATAAACTAATAATGTAATTGCTAAAACAATGATAACATTTAATGTATATGCATTACCAAAAATCGTTGGGAACCATCCACCTTTTGTTGCTGCATTGATAATACCAACGGTGTTAGAACCGGATGGATTCTCCCAGAATACAATACAGAACGTTACGATCTGCATTGCGACATAATTCAGCATTAAAGTAAATAAAGTCTCATTGGTATTAAAATATGCTTTAAAAATGGCAGGGATCACACCCCAGATCAGTCCGGCCAGACCACTGACAACAAAAATCACAACCAGTAATAACCAGTTTGGCATTTTTTCGCCAAAGTAAATCATCATTGCCGCTGCCGCCGTACCACCCATTAAAATCTGTCCCTCTGCACCGATGTTCCAGAATTTCATTTTAAATGCAGGGGTAAGACCAATTGCAATACATAAAAGCACCATCATTTCACGGATGGTCACCCAGATTCTCCGGTTACTTCCAACTGCTCCGTCAATAATTCCAAGATATACTTCGATCGGATTCTGTTTTGTGATCGCCACGATCACAAGTGCCGCTACTACCAGTGACAATGCAACTGCGATCAGGCGGATTGCCCATGCTTTTCCCACACTGATATGGTCTCTCTTCACCATACGTGCAAAAGGTTCTTTCTTCGAAATCACGTTTTCCTTACTCATTCTTATCCTCCGTCAAACCAGTCATCATCAGTCCCAGTTTTTCCTTTGTTGTGGTACGTGCATCCACGATACCTGCAACTTTTCCACTGTTCAATACTAAAATCTTATCGCAAAGTTCCAGCAGGACATCCAGGTCCTCACCTACACAGATGACTGCAACTCCTTTTTTCTTCTGGTCATTTAACAGATTGTAAATCGTGTAAGACGAATTGATGTCAAGTCCTCTGACCGGATACGCAACCATCAGCACAGTCGGATTGCTTGCGATCTCACGGCCGACAAGGATTTTCTGTACATTACCGCCGGAAAGCCTGCTGACCGGAGTATCCACACCCGGTGTCACAACATCTAATTTCTCCACAATATCTTCTGCAAGTTTCTTTGGAGATCTACGGTCGGCAAAGAAATGTCTGCCTTCCTTATAGCTTCGAATCATCATATTATCGGTCAGATCCATGGAACCAACAAGTCCCATTCCAAGACGGTCTTCCGGCACAAACGATAATGTGATACCAAGGTTCTTAATATCCTCCGCTTTCATCTCGGAGATTTTTTCTGTAGTACCTTCCGGAGAAAAATAAAGGATCTCTCCACTCTCAATCGGCTGAAGTCCTGCAACAGACTCTAATAATTCTTTCTGTCCGCTTCCTGAAATTCCTGCCACGCCAAGGATTTCCCCACTGTAGGCGGTGAAGGAAGCCTCTGTCAGAACCTTAAGTCCCTCCTTGTTCTTACATGTAATGCCACGCATCTCAATACGTTTTTCTGCTCCTACAGGCTCGGTACGGTTGATATCCAGTTTTACTTTCTCGCCGACCATCATCTCTGTGAGTGATTCTACGGTTGCCTTCGCCGTCTCTACCGTATCAATATATTTTCCTTTCCGAAGCACTGCGACACGGTCAGAAAGTTCCAATACTTCATTTAATTTATGTGTGATGATGATAATGGATTTTCCTGCTTTCCTCATGTTCCTAAGGACTGCAAATAATTTTTCGGTCTCCTGCGGTGTCAATACGGCAGTCGGTTCATCGAGGATCAGAATGTCTGCCCCACGGTAAAGTACTTTTACGATCTCTACGGTCTGTTTCTGTGAGACAGACATATCGTAAATTTTCTGGGACGGATTAAGATCAAATCCATACTGTTCTGTCAGTTCCCTGATTTCTTTCTCTACCTGTTTCATATTCAGTTTTTCTTTTCCAGGCAGACCTAAAATAATATTCTCGGCGGCTGTCAAAATATTGATCAGCTTGAAATGCTGATGAATCATTCCAATACCGAGCGCGAAGGAATCTTTTGGGGAGCGGATGGTCACTTCTTTTCCATCCACATAAATTTCTCCTTCGTCCGGGAAGTAAATTCCGGAAAGCATGTTCATCAACGTAGTCTTTCCACTACCATTCTCTCCTAAAATTGAAAGAATTTCACCTTTCCTGACGGTCAGATTCACGTTATCGTTCGCAATCACGTCACCGAAACGTTTGGTTACACCTTTCAGTTCAATAGCGTTTCCTGTTTCCACAAGTAATCCTCCTAAATACGAAAATCCTTTCAATCTGTATCTTGAAAGGATTTATCTGTTTTCTTCCAATATTTCTATCATTGCAGAGCACAGAAACCATCTGTGCCCTGCCGGTTTATCTTAAAAATTAGTTTGCCTGAGATGTGATGCCATCAATGATAATATCAAAGGATGGTGCAGATGCCAATTCAGATTCATGATAATAACCGTCTGAAACGTAATCAGCATATTTTGCGTAATCTCCGCCTTCTGCGATCAGGTCTTCTAAGGAAGATCCGTTTACTGTAAATGTAGATGTATCAAATACATGAAGAGAACCATCTTTTAATGCTGCTTCTACTTCTTCTACTTTTGCGTCTGTTCCTTCTGCTGCAACAGCCTCATTGACCGGAGTGATTCTGACTGCATCCTCAGAGAATCCTTTGCACCAGTCTGTGTCGATTGCTTTTCCATCTAATACGCACTGTACAGCGTAAGTATAATATACACCCCAGTTATTTGTAGGAGATGTCAATGCTGCGTCCGGAGCAACAGATGTCATATCTACGTTGTAACCAACACAAGGAACACCTGCTGTCTCACATGCTGATGGAGCACCTGTTGTATCGGCATGCTGGCTGATCAGTACACAGTTATCTGCGATCAGCTGATTTGCAACTTCGCCCTCTGCTGTCATATCTGCCCAGCTGTTTGTATACTGAACTTCCATTGTAACAGATTCACATACGCTCTTAGCACCTAAATAGAAAGATGTGAATCCTGAAATAACCTCTGCATATGGGAATGCACCTACATAACCGATTTTTGCCTGGTCTGCTGTGATATCACCATTCTCGATCATCTCATTTAATTTCATACCTGCAACAACACCGGATACATAACGTGCTTCATAAATTGCATCGAAGTAGTTGTGCATGTTAGAAAGTCCGGAACTTGCTGCCTGATATCCTGTTGCATGACAGAACTGAATGTCCGGATACTCCTGTGCTGCCTGTAAAATGTATGTCTCATGTCCAAAACTTGTTGCAAAAATAATATTACATCCCTGATCTGCAAGGTCTACTGCTGCATCATAGCAGGACTCATCCTCCGGGATTGTTGTCTTCTCAATAATCTGGTCATCTGATAAACCAAGGTTTGCTGCCATCTCATCAATACCTGCCATATGAGCTGCTGTATATCCCTCGTTCTCATCACCGATATAAATAACACCGACTTTGATATCTGCTGCGGAAGCTGCTGCCTGTGTGCCATCTGTACCAGCCTCTGTAGAAGCTGCTGCACTGCTGTTGTCTGCTGTGTCTCCACATCCTGCCACCATACCGACAGTCATTCCCATTGCCAATAAAATACTTAATGCCTTTTTCATATAATCCTCCTTGTTTTGCATTAGAAAAACTAATTTCAAAATACAAAAGTCAATTTAGCATAGCAATTTTTTATCGTCAATATGATTTGTATGGTAATTTTCAAAAAAACGTCAATTTTTGCAAAAAAATTTTTTATTGATAAGATGAACTAATACAGGAGATATTTTTAACTAATAAAAAATACAGCCTTCCTCCATCATCTGGAAAAAGACTGTATCTTTGTTCTTATACTCTTCGGATGTGCTGATGTGTAAACAGGTGATCCTGACAATACTCATAATTGCCTTCGCACTTCGAACAGAAACGGAACTGTAAGTTTGGATCATCCAGCTCTGTGCGTCCGCAGACTGCACATTTGTGTTTTGCGATACCGGAACCCGGTCTCGGCTCTCTCATCTGTGCCTTAAACTGCTGCCTGCGATGCACCTCATGTGGAGTATACCGGCTCAGATTCCTCGTGGACAGGAAGAAGATGAGATAATTTAACAGTGACATCACAATACATAACAGCATGATCCCTGCATACCATAATGCAGTGGATGCAGACTGGGTATATGCATAAATCGCATGATAGGTATCCCACACGCTGAAGATCATGATCACAACATATACGGCTGCCATCCATTTCATTTTTATCGGAATGATAAAGTACAGTAACACCTGCATATCCGGATATAAGGTCGCAAATGCAAGGAATATAGACATATTGATATAGGAAGTACTGATCATCTGTCCCATCATTGTGCTTGCAGTGTATGCAAAATTGCCTCCCATAAACAGATAGATCAGACCATACGCCAAAAGGCTTCCCACTTCTGTCAGCAGGATTCCGCCGATGATATAGGCATTAAAACGGAAAGTTCCCCACGCGCGCTCCAACGCAGTTCCAAGCTGATAATAAAACATCATCATGATCAACAGAAAAATGATATTGCTGTCTGTCGGCATTAAAATCCATGTGATAAGTCTCCAGATCTGTCCGTGCAAAATGTAGTAAGGCTGGAAATTCAAGTATCCCAATATATTCGGTGCCACCATGTTCAATACAAATCCAACGGAATATGCTCCGATCAGATACACGATCAGATTCGGTATCGCATATCTTCCAAATTTACGCTCCAGTTTATTTAACCAGTTCATATTGCTGCTCCTTTTTTTCAAATACTCTTTGGACTGTCTTCTTCAAACAATCTAGCTAAAGTATATCTATGCAGGAAACCTTTGTCAATCGACGCTAAATTTCTTCATAAAAAGTTTAGATTTTTCAGATTATTTTGTCATTGTTTTTTGTTTTTTCCTGTCGTATAATGTACATTGCTTGGTTTTTGAACCCATATATATAATAGGAAGAAATAGTGAACATAAACTATTGATAGATTAGACTTACAAGAGATAATTTGGAGGAAAGATATGCATAATAATACACTTCATAAACTTGGTATTGATATTGGTTCCACGACAGTCAAAGTAGCTGTGCTGGATGAGAATGACAACCTGTTATTCTCCGATTACGAGAGACATTTCGCCAATATCCGTGAAACGCTCTCCCTGTTAGTGGAAAAGGCTTATAAACAGCTTGGGGATATGCAGATTACCCCGATGATCACCGGTTCCGGTGGTCTTACCCTTGCAAAACATTTAGACGTGCCGTTTGTCCAGGAGGTCATCTCCGTATCCACTGCTTTACAGCACTATGCACCACAGACCGATGTTGCCATCGAGCTTGGCGGTGAGGATGCAAAGATCATTTATTTCGAGGGCGGTAATGTGGAACAGCGTATGAACGGTATCTGTGCCGGTGGTACAGGTTCTTTTATCGACCAGATGGCATCCCTCATCCAGACAGATGCGACCGGGCTGAACGAATACGCAAAGAATTATAAGGCAATTTATCCGATCGCCGCCAGATGCGGTGTATTTGCCAAGACAGATATCCAGCCTCTGATCAACGAGGGGGCTACCAGAGAAGACTTATCCGCTTCTATTTTCCAGGCAGTTGTCAACCAGACGATCAGCGGTCTTGCCTGCGGAAAACCAATCCGTGGACACGTTGCTTTCTTAGGCGGTCCCCTGCACTTTTTATCCGAGTTAAAGGCTGCGTTCATCCGTACCTTAAACTTAGATGAGGAACATGCGATCACTCCTGAGAATTCCCATCTTTTTGCAGCGATCGGTTCTGCACTGAACTATAAAGAGGACAAAGTAACCACTTTAGCAGGATTACATACAAAACTTCAGTCCGATATCCATATGGAATTCGAAGTTGCAAGACTTGATCCTTTATTCAGGGATCAAGCGGAATACGATGCTTTCCGCACACGCCACGACGGACATCATGTAAAGTCCGCAGATCTGGCTTCTTACGAAGGAAACTGCTACCTTGGTATCGATGCAGGTTCCACCACAACGAAAGTTGCCCTGATCGGTGAGGATGGTTCTCTGCTGTACTCCTTCTACAGCAATAACAACGGAAGCCCGCTCTCTACTGCGATCCGTGCGATCAAGGATATTTATTCCAAACTGCCGGAAAAGGCACACATTGTACACTCCTGCTCCACCGGATATGGTGAGGCGCTACAGAAGGCTGCTCTGAAATTAGATGACGGCGAAGTAGAAACTGTCGCACATTTTTATGCCGCAGCATTCTTTGATCCGGAAGTTGACTGTATCCTTGACATTGGTGGTCAGGATATGAAATGCATTAAGATCAAAAACCAGACCGTTGACAGTGTTCAGTTAAATGAAGCCTGTTCTTCCGGTTGTGGTTCTTTCATTGAGACATTCGCAAAATCATTGAATTTCTCTGTACAGGACTTTGCCAAAGAAGCTCTTTTTGCAAAAAATCCGATCGATCTTGGAACCCGCTGTACCGTATTCATGAACTCGAAAGTAAAACAGGCACAGAAAGAAGGCGCATCCGTCGCTGATATCTCTGCCGGTCTTGCTTACTCCGTTATCAAGAATGCTTTATATAAGGTAATCAAGCTTTCCGATGCAAAAGACCTCGGTCAGAACATCGTGGTACAGGGTGGAACATTCTACAACGATGCTGTTCTGCGAAGCTTTGAAAAAATTGCCGGTGTCCAGTGCATCCGTCCGGATATTGCCGGTATCATGGGAGCTTTCGGCGCTGCCCTGATCGCAAGGGAACGCCATGAGGAAGGTTATCAGACCTCCATGCTCTCCATCGATGAGATCAATGCACTGACTTTTGACACGAAGCTTGCAAGATGCCAGGGATGTACGAACCACTGTCTCTTAACCATCAACCGTTTCTCCGGCAACCGTCAGTATATTACCGGCAACCGCTGTGAGCGTGGTCTTGGAAAAGAGAAGAACAAAGACAACATTCCAAACCTTTTTGAATATAAGAACAAACGCATTTTTGACTATGAACCGTTAAGTGCAGAGGAGGCAGCCCGCGGTACCGTCGGCATCCCACGTGTATTAAATATGTATGAGAACTACCCATTCTGGGCAGTCTTCTTCAAAAAACTAGGTTTCTCCGTGGTACTCTCTCCGTCCTCCACACGCAAGATTTACGAGCTTGGTATCGATTCGATCCCATCCGAATCCGAATGTTACCCTGCGAAACTTGCGCACGGACATGTGACCTGGCTGATCCATCAGAATGTGGATTTCATTTTCTACCCATGTATCCCATACGAGAGAAATGAGTTCCCGGATTCTAACAACCACTACAACTGCCCGATCGTTACTTCTTACGCAGAGAATATTAAAAACAACGTGGATGAGATCACTTCCGGTCAGGTGAAGTTCTTAAATCCATTTATGTCATTCACAAATGAGGACACCTTATCATCCCAGCTCATCAAGGTATTCGGTTCTTCTGAATTCGGCATTTCCGAAGCAGAGATCCGTGATGCAGTTTCCGAAGGCTGGAAGGAATTAGCTGTTATCCGCATGGAAATGCAGAAAAAAGGTGAAGAAGTATTAAAATATATGGAAGAGACCGGAAGACGCGGTATCGTTCTCGCCGGACGTCCATACCACGTTGACCCGGAGATCAACCACGGTATTCCGGAGCTTATCACTTCTTATGGAATCGCCGTTTTAACAGAAGACTCTGTCTCCCATCTGCATCAGCCGGAGCGTCCGTTGATCGTTATGGATCAGTGGATGTACCACTCCCGCCTGTATGCGGCTGCAAACTTTGTAAAAACAAGAGATGACTTGGATCTGATCCAGTTGAACTCCTTCGGATGTGGTCTTGACGCCGTTACCACCGATCAGGTCAACGATATTCTGACCAGATCAGGCAAAATCTACACCTGTCTGAAGATCGATGAGGTCAACAACTTAGGTGCTGCCAGAATCCGTATCCGTTCACTGATCGCAGCAATCCGCGTCCGCGAGAAAAAGCAGACCAAAAGAACGATCATGCCTGCAAATTATGAGCGTGTGATATTTACCAAAGAGATGCGTGAAAACTACACCATTCTCTGCCCGCAGATGTCACCAATCCATTTTGAATTATTAGAGCCGGCCTTCAATGCTTCCGGATACAATCTGGTCGTACCGGATGTCCCTGCAAGGGAATGTGTCGATGTCGGATTGAAATTCGTCAATAACGATGCCTGCTATCCGTCCCTGATCGTTGTCGGTCAGCTGATGGCTGCTGTAAAATCCGGCAAATACGATATGAATAAGACTGCGATCTTAATCTCCCAGACCGGTGGCGGATGCCGCGCAAGTAACTATATCGGATTTATCCGCCGCGCTTTGGAAAAAGCAGGCTATCCGAATGTTCCGGTTATCTCCATCAACTTGAGCGGTTTAGAGAGCAACCCAGGATTCACTTTCACTCCAAAGCTCATCCAGCATGGACTTTACGCACTGGAATTTGGTGATATTTTCCTGCGCTGTTTATACGCCACAAGACCTTATGAAGCAGTTCCCGGTTCTGCCAACGAGCTCCATGAAAAATGGAAAAAGAAGATCATTGCATTTATTACACAGGATAAGATTTTATCCCATAAAAAATACAAGCAGATGTGTCGTGAGATCATCCGTGACTTTGACAATCTCCCACGTCTTGATATTAAGAAACCGCGTGTCGGCGTTGTCGGTGAGATTTTAGTAAAATTCCATCCGGCTGCCAACAACTATCTGGTAGACCTGTTAGAATCCGAAGGTGCAGAGGCCGTTGTTCCAGACCTTACCGACTTCCTGCTCTACTGCTTCTACAACACAGGCTTTAAAGCAGATAACCTTGGTTTCAGCCAGAAGTCCAAACGTATCGGACACCTTGGTATCAAGTTCTTCGAATGGTTACGCTCTGCTGCGGTCGATGAATTTAAGAAGAGTAAACATTTTACTCCACCAGCGCACATTGAAGATCTTGCAAAATACGCAAGGGATATCGTATCCGAAGGTAACCAGACCGGTGAAGGATGGTTCTTAACCGGTGAGATGTTAGAGCTGATCCATACCGGCACTCCGAACATTGTCTGCACGCAGCCATTTGCCTGCCTGCCGAACCATGTTGTAGGAAAAGGTGTTATCAAGGAATTGCGGCACCGCTATCCGGATTCCAACATTGTTGCGATCGACTACGATCCGGGTGCAAGTGAAGTAAACCAGTTGAACCGTATTAAACTCATGCTTTCAACCGCAAATAAGAACCTGAAAAAAGATACTTTGAATTAATACGAAAAAACTCGAAATTTAATTTATTTTATGCTATAATCATAAATAGCTTTATTAGTTATTGGTTACGTGTACATTGTGAAAAGACATGCGTGCGTATGTCAATCGGGGAAAATGAATGAAAAACGATAAAACTGACAATCATGAACAGCTTTTCTGGGAAGAGATCGACCGGCTTTTTCCAGATATGATAAAAGCGATCGCCTCTCTTTCCAAAAAATCATATCTTTCCATCACAAACCTTCGGACCGGAATCACCTGGTGGTCCGAACGGGCGATGGATTATTTTGGCATGAAAGAAAATTATACGATCCGCGGCATGGAAAAGGCAAACCGGAAGATCCATCCTGATGATGTTGCCACTTTCAAACGTGGTTTTAAAGAACGGGTTGACGGTAAAAATCTGGATACCGCATGGGAATACCGGATTCAGGATGGCGATTCCTACAACCGTTTCAACGCCATGGCGCGTGTACTTTATGATGAACAAAAGCAGCCTTTTATCATCATTATCCGCTATGATAATTATGGAATTTCTGATGAAGTGGACTCTGTCACAGGTCTCTATACGGAACCGGCACTGAACCGCCATATCACACAATTACTAGATAACACACGTCCTTCCGCACTCTTAAAGATCGGGCTGTATCAGTTCAGTCATATCAATGTCATGTATGGAGCAGCTTTTGCAGATAATATCCTGAACAAAGTGGCACAAAGCCTTTTACACATGGTACGCAATATCGGATATGCCTACCGCCTGTCCGGTGCAAAATTTGTGCTCGTTTTCGACAAAATATCCAAAATAGAACTCCGTGACATCTTCAATTTCATCGAGGATGCACTGGCAAACACCATTGCAGTGAATGGAAAACGGATTCCGATCAAGATCTCTGCAGGAGCCATTTTCTTAGAACCCTATATGAAAGAAACGAATGCTGTCCGCAGCCGTCTGACCTATGCGCAGAATCATTCACGCTATGAACATCATGGCGATCTCGTCATTTTTAACGATGAGATCTGTGGCAACAACGAAAAACAGTTTGAGCTGATCGGTCTGATCCACCAGTGTGCGACCAGCCATTTTGAGGGATTCCGCCTGTTCTACCAGCCGATAGCAGACACAAAGACCGGAAAGATCCGTGGCATGGAAGCACTGATACGATGGGAATTAGAACCCTACGGTCTCATCTCTCCAGGAATATTTATGGAGTGGTTAGAGGAAGATCCATGTATCTTTGACCTCGGCAACTGGATCTTACGCACCGCATTAAAGGATATTGGCAGGATCCGTGATAAGATCCCAGACTTTTTCGTAAACGTCAACATCTCTGCCGCTCAATTGTCGCGAAAAGAATTTCGTGACTCTGTCATGACGATTTTAAAAGAAACCGGAGCCAGACCGGAGGAATTGTGTCTGGAACTGACTGAGCGCTGCCGGGATCTCGATGTGACTTTTCTGAGGAATGAAGTCAATTTCTTTCACTCAAAGGGAATTAAAATCGCACTGGATGATTTTGGAACCGGTAACAGCTCCCTGAGCCTTGCATTGGAATTACCTTTTGATGAGCTGAAAGTCGATATGAGTTTTATCAAAGATATTGAACAAAAGCCACAGAATCAGGCTATGGTACAGTCAATCGTTGATTATGCAAACCGTACCAATACCGAAACCTGTATCGAGGGAATTGAAAATCAGGAGGTAAGCGACTACATTCATCAATTTGGTGCGACCTGGCATCAGGGTTATTTTTATTCCAAACCTGTTCCGATCGACCAGTTTGAACCATTGCTGGATGTGTCTCACTGAAAAATCTCCTTTTTGCATATGATCCATGAAATCACTGCTGAAACAAATTCCGTGATCCAGAACGCATGCCATACACCTGCCGCCTGAAAAAGGCGGCTTAAAATAAACGCCAGCGGCAAAATCACCACGATATAACGCAGTAATGAAATGACTAACGATTCCTTCCCTTTTCCAAGCCCCTCCAAAGCGCCGGATACCGTGACGGAAACCGATGACACGATAAATCCTATACTGATGAGCCTGAGTGCCTCCCTTCCCAGCCGGATCGTCTCAGGATTTTCTGTAAACAGACCGATCAGTGCCTGTGGCACTGCCATACAGAGAATCGTACCGATCACCATCACGATTACGATCAGGAACAATGCTGACTGAAAAATCTCTTTCACTCTCTTTGATTCTCCTGCTCCATAATTGTATCCAATCAATGGACGCATCCCCTGTACCACACCATTTCCAGTCAGATACAAAAATGTCTGTAATTTAAAATAAGCACCCAATACAAGAACATAACTTGCAGAATAAACAGCCAGTATCGCATTTAATGCCGACACCTGGACCGAAGGCAGCGCAAGGCTTAACGTTGCAGGGATTCCGATAGAATACACTTTTTTGCAGAGCTGCTTCTCCGGCTTCATATTTCTGACCTTCACTTTGGCAGGAATCGGTTTCCAGTAATATGCGCTCAGATACCCTGCCAGTGACACGATCTGTCCAATTCCGGTTGCAAGCGCCGCTCCCCGGATTCCCATTGCAGGAAAAATCCCAATTCCAAAAATCAGCAGCGGATCAAGCACAATATTGGTCACACAGCCAAGCAGCATGCAGAACATAGATGTTTTCATGCGTCCAACTGCCTGAAATATTTTTTCAAAACAAAGTGCTGCCGCATTTGGCACTGCAAATAAAAATACAATATCCGAGTACTGTACCCCCATTCCGATAATTCCAGCCTGTTTTGTAAACATCCCTAAAAAGGCTGGCATAACTGCAATACAGATGGCTGCCAGCACCAGACCATGCAGCATATTCAATAACATGCCAAGCGATGCTGTTTTATCTGCCAGCTGCTGTTTCCGTGCCCCAAGATAATAAGCCATCGTAGCATTTATTCCGATAGCAAAACCAATGACCACTGCATTGACCAGATTCTGTAACGGAAATACTAACGATAACGCTGTCATCGCATCCTCACTGATCTGCGCCACAAAGTAGCTGTCTATGATATTATATAATGCATTCACTAACATGGAAAATGTCATCGGCAGCGCCATGGAGATCACCAGCGGCATCACCGGTTTTTCTTTCATAAATTCCTGATCCATCTTCTCTTTTTCTCCTCTGTTTTCTTTCTGTCAATCAATCTTACTCACATACGCTGAAATATCTGTTTTAGCGCAAAAAAATACCACACGACTGTTCACATTCAGTCGTGTGGCGAAAAATAGAGCCTTTTGCTCCAGAAAAGTCCACTCCAATATTGGTTTTGGATTCTATATGCTATTTGTCCTTCTGATCCGCTTTCTGGATCAATAAAAGGATATCAGAAAGTTCCTCTTCTGTCAACTGTGTATATGCTGCAAGTTCCTGTACAGTTGCTTCCCTGCCTTTCTCCTCTGCAAGATACTTCTTTGCCTCGTTGACTAATGCCAGCTTGCCGACCATAGCCTTCTCATCCTCGTCCTCGCCTTCTTCCGCAAGAATGGATGATTTCATGGCTGTCTCCACTGCGCCCTGCAATTCTGCCTCAACATCTGTTTTTTCCTCACAGCCGCAAAGTTCTGTCAGTTTTAAAAAAAGTGCCATATTTCCTTCCTGAATGACATCCTCAAAGCCTTCTGAGGTCACTGCAAGCTTTCTGGCAGTTTCTAACACCTTTATCATCCAGCTGTCAGAGATTGGATTGATCACGGACTCATCCCCTGCTAAAAGCTTCTGATACATTTCTTCCTGCTTCTTCCCGGAATATACCGGCAGACTGCCGATCTCTTCCAGATACATCTGAAATACCTTAGATTCCGGTAAAACATCCGGCTCTGCGTTTTTTTCCTCTTTTTTGCCAGGATCATTCTGTGCCAGCACAGATGCATCTGACGTTTCCTGCCAGTCTGCTGCTTCCTGCTCCCCATCTTCGACCTCTTCAGTTTCCTCTTCCGCTTCTTCCTCCTCATGTGGTGTCAGCAGAAACTCTAAAACCATGTTTTCCTGCTGTTCGTTTAACTCCATCTCTTTGAAATAGCTTAAGATCTCTTCTTTTGATAACGGTGTCGCAGAAGTGCGGATAATCTCTGCCACCTCATGGATTGTCTCTGTAAATACACTCTGATCTAACATAGTCTCTCCTGTTTTCTTCTCTTTAAACCTTGTGTTTTGCCTCTTTCTCATCAATATCAACTAAAATAATGTCCGGTCCGATCCTGACGATCTTACACCACGGAATAAACAGTTCGAACTCCCTGCAAAAACAGCCAAACCATTTTCCGGGTCCCGGAACGATCAACGCCCGTATCCTTCCATCACATTCGTCAATATCAAGATCATGGACATTTCCAAGGCATTTGCAGTCACAGACGTTTATCACTTCTTTTTCTGTCAAGTCACAAAAGCGCATACCATTCTCCGAAACATTCCCTCGAAAAATGATATGCGTTTTTTTATCTCTTATACGTTAAACCGGAACAAAATAACGTCTCCGTCTTTGACCACGTACTCTTTTCCTTCCATGCCTACAATTCCTTTTTCACGGGCTGCTGCAAGACTTCCATTATCTAAAAGATCCTGATAATTTACAACCTCAGCCTTGATAAATCCACGCTCAAAGTCTGTATGGATCTTACCTGCTGCCTGTGGTGCTTTTGTGCCTTTCTTAATCGTCCATGCACGGCACTCATCTTCTCCTGCAGTAAGGAAACTGATAAGACCAAGCAGGCTGTAGCTTGCTGCTACCAGTTTATCAAGTCCGCTGGAGGTCACTCCAAGGTCATCTAAATATTCCTTTTTCTCATCTTCATCGAGTTCTGCAAGTTCCTGTTCAATCTGTGCACAGATTACAAATACTTCTGCGCCCTCTTCCTTTGCCATCTCTCTTACTTTTGCAACATGTGGGTTAGATGCCCCGTCATCCGCAAGGTCATCCTCTGCAACATTTGCTGCGTAAATGGTCGGTTTTGCAGTCAGAAGGTTATAACCCCTGAACCAGATTTCCGCGTCTTCATCATCCGGTACTTCAAAAGATCTTGCCATCTTACCTGCTTCCAGATGTGCCTTGATTGCCTCTACAAGTTCCAGTTCTTTTGCAAGTGTCTTGTCCATTCTTGCCTGTTTGGAAATCTTTGCAATTCTTCTGTCAAGAATCTCAATATCAGAAAAAATCAGTTCCAGATTGATCGTCTCAATATCTCTTGCAGGATCGATAGATCCGTCCACATGGATAATATTGGTATCCTCAAAACAACGTACCACATGTACGATCGCATCTACCTCACGGATATTTGCAAGGAACTGGTTTCCAAGTCCCTCGCCCTTGCTGGCTCCCTTTACAAGTCCTGCAATATCTACAAATTCGATGGTAGCCGGTGTTACCTTCTTCGTATGATAAAGCTCACCGAGTTTTACGATTCTCTCATCCGGTACGGAAACGATTCCGACGTTCGGATCGATCGTTGCGAATGGATAGTTCGCAGATAAAGCACCTGCTTTGGTCAGGGAATTAAATAATGTAGACTTTCCGACGTTTGGGAGTCCGACGATTCCTAATTTCATAATGTATTTTACCTGTCTGAAAATGCCTTGTTTTCAAGCATTTCCGCCTTTCTATGTTATTTTACTACATCTGATTTTTCTTTTTTCAATCTTTGTTTGTAAAATGAATTCCTTTCTGCTTCGTAAGCAAAAAGAGCCTGATACAGTCTTGTATTATACCATATCAGCCTCATTTTTGAAACCTTAAAATCAAATTTTGTTTTTTTATTGCTGTCAGCCACCGGGCTGTCCTCAGTCTCTCGCCTCGATCACGATCAGTATTCCTTCTTCAAAGGCTATCTCTGCTCTTTCCGCAATGATCTCGTTGCTCACACCGAGCGAACAGAAGCCCTTGAAATCATAATGATCCAGAGGATACTTGAAACCGGTCAGCGTAAGACCTTTTACTACATTCGTATAAGGGATCAGAGACACAAACTTTCCAAACTGTTTTTCCTTCTCGAGCGTGATTCCTGCCCTGATCATGCGGATTCTGTTTCTCTCGTCCACAATCTGGATTGGAATATGATTTTGCAGTCCGATCCCCAGAAGTTCAATATTTCCAAGCAGATGATCGATTCTTGTTCCGGTTGCCCCAAGCAGCGTAATTTTCTCTGCTCCAAGCGCAATTGCTTTCCGGATCGCCGATTCCGTGTCTGTATCGTCTTTGACCGGGTTTAACCTGATCCAGGAAATATCAGACTGTCCGCCGAAATAATCTAATGCCTCACTGGATGCTGAATCGAAATCTCCGATGATCCAGTCCGGGGTTAACTTATTCCGATAGAAAAAGTTCATCCCGGAATCTGCCGCAATGCAAAGCTCCGGTCTTTCTTTTTCTATGAACTCTTTTGCAAAAATGTCATTGATATGTCCGCCTACCACAATGATGCAATGTCTCATACTACTCCTTTAATACATCTAAAAAACGTTCCACATTCTCAGAAATGTCGCCCTTGAACACTGCACTGCCAGCCACGATAATGTTGGCACCGGCATCCATGACTTCTGTCACATTTTCAAGATTCACGCCGCCGTCTACCTCGATGTCAGTCTTAAGTCCCCTCTCGTCGATCATTTTCTTTAACGCCCTGACTTTTTCAACTGTGTAAGGGATCAGCTTCTGTCCTCCAAATCCCGGGTTAACAGACATAATCAGCACCATGTCAACCTTTGGAAGTATCCATTCAATCGCAGACAACGGAGTTGCCGGATTTAATGCCACACCTGCAAGCAGTCCCTTTTCTTTGATTGCCTCGATCGTGCGATCCAAGTGTTTACATGCCTCGGCGTGTACTGTGATGAGATCCGCTCCCACTTCTGCGAGATCATCAATATATCTTCCCGGTTCCTCGATCATCAGATGCACATCAAAAATACGGTCGCTGCACTCTCTGATACTCTTGATCACCGGCATACCAAATGAGATGCTTGGCACAAACATTCCATCCATCACATCGATATGTACATACTGTGCGCCTGCCTCATCCAACATTCTCACCTGTTCTCCCAGATTTGCAAAATCTGCTGATAAAATGGATGGTGATAAACAATTCATAACTTTTTCCTCCAAAGTAATTTTGAAAACATAATTCTCATGCAAAATGATGTTTTAATATCTTTTCTAATATTTTTTTACATCTTTCAATTCTTCATAGAGCAGCTTATAGTTCTCGTAGCGCAGTGGGCTGATCTTTCCCTCTGCCAGTGCTTCTTTCACACCGCAGTCCGGCTCGCTGATATGACTGCATCCCTTGAACCGGCAATACGGCTCATACTCTTTGAACTCCGGATAAAAATTCTGCAGATCTTCCTTCTCAAATCCCGGAATATATAACGTACTGAATCCCGGTGTATCCATAATGTATGTATCTGCTGCGATCGGTATGATCTCCGAATGGCGTGTCGTATGCTTTCCACGCTCGATCTTTCTGCTGATACTTCCGGTCTCCATCTGCACATTGGGCTGGAGACGGTTTACAAGGGATGATTTCCCAACGCCGGAAGGTCCTGCGACCGCTGTTGTCCTGCCATCTAACAGCTCATGCAGTTCGCGGATCCCCTCTTCTTTTTCCGCACTGGTATAGAGTACGGAATAGCCACACTTTTTGTATACACCCGCAAATTCCTCAATCGCCTGTTCTTCTAACAGATCTTTTTTGTTAAAACAGATTGTCACAGGAACATCCTGATATTCCATCATGATCAGAAAACGGTCTAACAGATTAAAGTTTGGCTGCGGTTTTGCCGCTGCAAAAATAATCAGCGCCAGATCAATATTCGCAACTGCCGGGCGGATCAGTTCATTTTTCCGCGGCAGGATTTTTTCAATGTTTCCTTTTTTTGTTTCTTCGTCAACAATCGCAATCTCCACATCATCTCCGACCAAGGGTTTGATCTTCTGATTGCGGAACGCACCTTTTGCCTTACATTCATAAATTCCGGGCTCTCCTACATGAACGTAGTAGAACCCGGAAATTCCTTTTACAATCTTTCCCTGCATATATTACCTTTTGTTATTATTCTGCCTTGAATGAGATTGGAGACACGATCTGGGATGATCCAAGCTGCTGTCCATCTGCTCCAAGCCAGTCAATCTTTAATGAACCGCTGGATGCTAACATTCCGGATTTGGAAATGCTGAGACCGTCCTCCCCGAATAAGGAGATAGACTGGTTCGTCCACTGCTCTAAGATATTACCTGTTCCGTCTGCTCCATCATACAGATAAATATTGGCTGCTGCCACGGATTCATTATTTGGTTTTTTGATGTTCAGATTGATCTTATAAGTGGTAGGCTTTACTTCCTGTGCTGGTTCTGCACCCATACTTACCACAAAATCAACTGCGGTTCCAGCATCTACTGCTGTATCTACAACCGGACTCTGGGAAATGATCTGTCCGCTTGCCACGCTGTCACTGTAGGCGCTTGACACATTACCAACCGCAAGACCGACATTCTGGATGGCAGATCTGGCTGCATCCTCGGTAAGTCCTGTCACGCCAGGTACTGCTACACTTGTTGCCTCTGCCTGCTCTTTACCACGGCTGATCACGATCTTGACATTGTCCCCTGACTTTGCAAGCGATCCCGCATTCGGGCTCTGTTCGATGACATTTCCCTGTGCGACATCCGCACTGTATGCATAATCTTTTACCGGAGTAAATCCTGAATTTGTCAGTGTATTGTAAGCAGTTGTCTCATCCATGCCTGTCACGGAAGGAACGGAAACCTCTCCTTTTCCGCTGCTTAAGGTAACTTCCACTGTTGTGTTCGCCTCTGCCTTTGTCAGTGCATCCGGTGTCTGGCTTACGATCTGTCCCTCATCATATTGGTCAGATGCAACGGTTCCCGCATTCTTCTTGATTCCGAGACCCTTTGCATTGAGCTGCTCTTTTGCCTCGTCGAATGTAAGACCCTTCAGATCCGGCACTTCAATTCCGTCTGTCTGGGTTTCGGATGTCTCAGTGTTTGCTTTGTTGGAAGATCCTCCGAATTTAAAATCTCCGAAGAAGCTTACCAGAATAAAAATGATCAGTGCGACAATGATGACACCGGCAGCAATCCCCATAATTGTGATTGCCTTATCCATTTTCGGATTCATCTCTTCGAGATCATCATCATCATATGCCTCTTCGTCATCCTCGTCATCCTCTGCGAAGCGGTCACGCTTTTCAAATTTGTCTCTGTGATTCTGATTATGTGACACAACATCCTCATCGCTGAGATAAATATTGCTTGTTTCCTGCTTGATCTTATTGATCTCTTCTTCCCCGATCACACGTGTCTTCTCCTGAGAAACCGGTGCGATCACAACGAAGTCTTCATTTGGGCTGATCAACGCTTTTCTTAAATCTGCAAGCAGCGCTGTCATGGACTCATAGCGTCTGTCCGGATTCTTCTGCGTACATTTTAAGATGATTTTTTCCATACTGATCGGAAGATTTGGTGCGTAAGCACTCGGTGGAACGATCTCCTCCTGCAGATGCTGGATCGCCACCGCAACGGTCGTATCTCCGTCAAACGGTACTCTTCCGGTCACCATCTCATACATCACGATACCAAGGGAATAAATGTCACTCTTGCCATCCACAAAGCCGTTTCTCGCCTGTTCCGGGGATGCGTAATGAACAGATCCCATCACATCGGAACTGATCGTGTTGGATGTTGCGGCTCTTGCGATACCAAAGTCTGTGACTTTTACTTTTCCCTCTGTGGAGATAATGATGTTCTGCGGCTTGATATCCCGGTGGATAATGCCTTTGTTATGGGCAGCCTCAATACCTCTTCCCACCTGGATTGCAATGCTGACAGCCTCCTTGAATGTGAGCTGTCCTTTTTTCTCAATATAAGTTTTTAAAGTGATTCCTTCCACATACTCCATCACGATGTAATGCATGCCATTTTCGCTGCCTACATCATAGATGTTTACAATATTCGGATGTTCTAATCCGGCCGCCGACTGGGCTTCCGTGCGGAACTTTGTCACAAAATTGACATCCTCCGAAAATTCCGGTTTCAATACTTTAATCGCTACAAAACGTCCAAGTGTATGATCTTTCGCTTTGTATACATCTGACATTCCGCCAGTTCCTATCTTGTTTACGATCTCATAACGATCTCCAACAAACATACCTTCCGTTAACATTCCTTCACCTCATCAGAAAATGGTTCTATCAACACAACCGTAATATTATCTTTTCCGCCATTCTCATTGGCAGTATCTATTAATTTTTCTGCTTTCTCAACAATATCTCTCTGTCCGAGCACGATCTTTTTGATCTCTTCATCCTCGATCATGTTCGTCAGACCATCCGAGCACATTAAAACTGTGTCTCCCGGCTTTAACTCAACCTCAAAAAAATCCACGGACAACTCGGGAACAACGCCCACCGCCCGTGTGATGATGTTCTTATCCGGATGATCTTTCGCATCCGCTTTATCCATCTCTCCTAAACGGACCATCTCTTCTACCAGAGAATGATCCCTTGTGATCTGCCTGATAGCTTCGTGATTTATTAAGTATAAACGACTGTCCCCTACATTGGCAACATGCAGATGATCTCCGATCACTGTGGCAGCTACCACTGTAGTTCCCATTCCTGCCTTGGCGGCATCCCTGCCCGCCTCTTCCAAAAGACCTCTGTTTGCCGCCTCCACAGCTTCCTTCATTGCTGCTACCGGCTCTGTCTGTCCGGATGTTTCAATCGTCTCTACAATCTTTTCTACTGTGAATCTGGAAGCATACTCACCTGCTTTGTGACCGCCCATGCCATCCGCAACCAGAAAAAGGTTCGGCAGCTTTCCTACTGCGTTCTCAGACGTATACATATAATCCTGATTCATCTCACGTCGCCTTCCAATATGTGTCATGGAAAACGTCTTCATTTACCAATTCCTGCCTTTCTTACTGCTACATCTGTGCATTCCATGCGGAATGTTTCATAAACTTCACTTATCATTGTTATCTGCGCGGACTCTGTCCGACGCACTTTATTCTATCACACGTACTGTAAAAGAACAAGTCAACTTCCCATATAACGTTTTCGAAGCTGCCCACAGGCTCCGTCAATATCTCTTCCCATCTCCCTGCGGATGGTTGCGTTGATTCCATTCTTTTCCAGTTTATTCTTAAATCCCGTTGTCACTCTCACATCCGGCTGCACATAGTCGCGCTCCTTGATCGGATTTACCGGGATAAGGTTTACATGACAGTTGATGCCTTTGATCAGTCTGCACAGATTCCTTACATCCTCGTCCGTGTCATTCACGCCTCCCACTAAACTGTACTCAAATGTAACTCTTCTGCCCGTCTGTTCAAAGTAGTATTTACATGCATCGATCACTTCATGGATCTCATATTTATTTGCGACCGGCATCAATTCCAGCCGCTTTTCCTGCGTGGATGCATGCAGGGATAATGCAAGCGTGATCTGTAATTTTTTGTCTGCAAGTTCCCGCATACGCGGAACAATTCCACAGGTGGATACTGTCACATTTCTCTGGCTGATATTTAATCCATTTTCATCGGTCAGAAGTTCAATGAACTTTAACAGGTTATCGAAATTATCCATTGGCTCCCCGGTTCCCATCACGACCACATTGGAAACCCGCTCGCCGGTGTCCCTTCCGATCTGATAAATCTGGTCTAACATCTCAGAGGGTGTCAGTCCCCGCACAAGACCGTCTAATGTGGATGCACAGAATCTGCATCCCATGCGGCATCCCACCTGTGAAGAAATACAGACCGAATTACCATGTTTGTATCGCATGAAAACGCTCTCAATGACATTTCCGTCATCTAACAGAAACAGGTATTTCCTCGTTCCGTCGATTTTGGAGATCTGTACTGCCTCCTGTTTTATGCTGACGAGATGACTGTTCTCTTTTAACTTTTCGATCAGCGCCTTTGAGATATTGGTCATCTCATCAAAAGACGCTGCCTGCTTCACATGAAGCCACTGGTAAATCTGCTTTGCACGGAACGCTTTCTCCCCAAGCTGCTCCATGAATACAGTCAGTTCTTTCAGATTCAGCGATCTGATATCTGTCTTTTCCTTTTGATCCATAATTCTCCTTCATTCATCAGAAGTCCAGGAAGTCTCTCACGCCTTTTTCTGTAATTTTGCCAGAAAAAATCCGTCTCCATATGTTTTCTGTGGAAAAATCTGCTGCATTTTCACAAGTTCAAACTGTGGATGCTGTTTTAAGAACCATGTGACATTGTCTTCATTTTCCATTTTATCCATTGTACAGGTGGAATATAACAATGTTCCGCCCGCCTTTACATACTGACAGACAGTTTCTAACATTTTTCTCTGTAAAGAGACGAGTTCCTGCTCTGTCTGTAATGTCATCTTATATTTTATATCCGTCTTCCTACGCATGACGCCAAGCCCTGAACACGGAAGATCGGCGATCACCACATCTGCTTTTCCAATGGAAGCCTCGTCCAGAACCGTCGCATCCATCTGTACTGCACGCATATTAGAAAGCTGATGTCTTGCGATATTCTGTCTTATAAGATCTGTCTTATAATCTGTGAGATCTCTCGCCTCCACCATACCGGTTCCCCCGAGTTTTTCTGCCAGATGGACGCTCTTTCCTCCAGGCGCTGCACACACATCCATGATGTAGCTGTCTTTCACTGGATCAACCGTTTCCGCTACCATCATGGAGCTCACATCCTGCACATAAAAGAGTCCCTCACGGAAACTCTCCAATGCATTCAGATGGTCAAAACCGGAGATCATAAATGCATAGTTTAATTCCGGCATATCTGCACAGACAATTTTCTCTGTGGTAACGCCTTCCTCTTTCAACCGCATTTCCAACGCTTCCGGCGTGATTTTCAAAAGATTGGTACGGATCGTAACCGGTGCCTCCTGCAAAAATGCCTGCAACACACTTACCGTCCGCTCCATGCCATAATCGTTGATCCACTGTTTCACAATCCACTCCGGCATGGAATAATGCACGGACAGATATTGGATCTGATCTTTCTGCCCATCCGGATAGGTGATGCTGCTTAAATTGCGGCTGATATTGCGCAGTACTCCGTTCACGAAACCGCTCAAAGAGCCAAACCCTTTTCTCTTTGCCAGTTTGACTGCTTCATTGCACACTGCGGAGTCCGGCACGGAATCCATATATTTCAACTGATACACACTCATCCGCAGAATATTGCGGATGACCGGTTTCATTTTGTTTACTTTCACTTTGGAGAACTGATTGATGATGTAGTCAAGCTCGATCATGTACTGGATGGTTCCCTCAGACACTCTCGTGATAAAGGCTCTCTCTTTTTTTTCCAGATACTGATACTTATCAAGCACGGAACGGATCACAAGATGGCTGTAGCTGCCCTCTTTTGTCACTTCCATCAGAATCCCGAGGATCAGTTCTCTCGTATTGACAGAATCAGTCACGGTCTCTTCCTCCAAATAACAGTACCAGACGCAGTAACTGTAAAATAGCTGCTGCCGCACTTGCCACATAAGTCAGTGCCGCTGCTTTTAACACTTTTTTCGTGTATGGGAGCTCACTGTCACTCAAAATGCCCTGCTCGCCTAAAATGCGCAATGCCCTTGCAGATGCATTAAACTCTACCGGCAATGTCACAAGCTGGAATATCACTGCAAAAGAGAAGCAGATGATTCCAAGATTGATCAGAACTGCCCCTGTATTTCTTGTAAAGAATAATCCGATCAGAATCAATGGCCATGCAAGTGTGGAACCAAGATTGGCTGCCGGGACAATTGCCGTGCGCAGTGTCAGTGGAAAATAGCTGTTCTGATGCTGGATTGCATGTCCACACTCATGTGCTGCAACTCCAACGGCTGCAACCGATGTTGAGTTGTATACAGAATCCGAAAGATTCAATGTCTTTGCAGACGGATTGTAATGGTCGGTCAGATTTCCGGATACATGCTGGATCGTCACATCATAAATTCCTGCGGAATTCAGGATTCTCTGTGCTGCCTGTGCGCCTGTCATTCCCGATGCACTGCGGTACTGGGAATATTTATTGTAAGTTGATTTTACTCTTGCGGAAGCGATCATGCAGATCACTGCTCCGATAATCACAAGAAAATAAGTTGGGTCAAATCCGTAATAATAATATGGCATAATAATCATCCTTTCTTATCAGCAACGTTTTAAGAAACTGCCTTCTGTCACCTGGTATCCTCTTAAGAAGGCATCCGTTGTCATTCGTTTCTTTCCTTCTAACTGTACCTCTAATAAAGCTAATACTCCATTCCCCGTCTGGACTTCCAGTTCGTCCTTTGTCACTTTTAAAATACATCCCGGAGCGGCTTTCACCTCATGGGAAATGACTTTTGCGCGCCAGATCTTTAGGTTTTTGTCATCGATCCTTGTATATGCACTCGGCCATGGATTTAAGCCGCGCACCAGACGCTCGATCACCTCTGCATCTTTTGACCAGTCGATACTTCCCATCTCTTTCTGGATCTTTCCGGTGTGAGTTGCAAGCGCGTCATCCTGAGGTGTGTAAACAGCTGTACCGTTTTCAATTGCTTCCATCGTTTTCACGCAAAGCCTTGCCCCTACTTCCGACAGCTTGTCAAACAGGCTTCCGCCTGTCTCATCCTCATCCACGATCACTTCCTGCTTCATGATCATATCCCCGGTATCAAGACCTTCATCCATACGCATGGTCGTGACGCCTGTGACCTGATCCCCGTTTAACACTGCCCACTGGATTGGGGCTGCACCACGGTATTTTGGCAGCAGGGACGCATGTACATTCACACATCCGAAACGCGGCATATCAAGGATTGCTTTTGGAATGATCTGTCCAAAAGCCTCTACAATGATGATATCCGCATTGTACTGTCTTAAATATTCTACGCTTTCCTCTGCACGGATTTTTGCCGGCTGATACACTTCAATCCCATGTGCAACCGCACATTCCTTCACCGGTGTGTACTTTAATGCCTTGCTTCTTCCAACCGCTTTATCCGGCTGTGAGACAACCAGCACTACTTCATGTCCTGCTTTTATAATTTCCTCTAATGTACCCACTGCAAAATCCGGGGTTCCCATAAATATAACTCTCATGATCCTCTCCTCGCTTCCGGTTTCTTTTCTGCTTCTTCCCTCTGCGCCTATTCCTCTTCCTCATAGGTAACGTCATGAAGCTGACCTTCCACTTTTTCCACGTAAAGATGTCCGTCCAGATGATCGATCTCGTGGCACATGGCTCTTGCCATTAACTCTGTGCCCTCAATCTCATATTCTTCCATATTTTCATCAAATGCATGCACCTTCACATAATTTGGTCTTGTAACCTGTCCGGCTTTTCCGGGAATGCTTAAACATCCCTCATCGCCGGTCTGCTCCCCGGATGTCTCCAGAATAACCGGATTTACCATCACGACCGGGCCCTCGCCCACATCGATCACTACGATTCTTTTTAAGATACCCACCTGCGGTGCTGCAAGTCCAACACCGTTTGCCTCGTACATGGTATCTAACATGTCCTCGATCAGCTCTTTTGTGCGCGGTGTCAGCTCCTTCACAGGTTTACAGATTTTTTCTAATACAGGGTCTCCCTGTACACGGATTGTTCTAAGTGCCATAATGTCCTCCTTGTTTTTAAAAACCACTCATTGGATTAAAATCAAACTGTACGACCGTATCTTTAAATGCTTTATTATCACGCATGTAATGTTCGAGACGGTCTTTCAACTCAACCAGTGTCTGATAATCTTTTGTTTTTATATAAATCACCTTTTTATAGATGTCATTCACTTTTGCCACTGCCGGATCCGCAGGTCCAACCGGGAAAACCCGTTTCTTTTTAAAATCCTCTCCCACACGCTCCATTGCAGCTTTGATGTTCTCCTGCCAGGTGTCGATCTCCTGCACCAGAAGCTTTGCGGAATCGTAAGCGGTCTGCTCCTGCTTTGATGCACATAAGATCACAAGCATATTCCAGACCGGCGGATATAAAAGCATCCTGCGGTATTCCATCTCCTGCTCATAAAACGCTTCATAATCCTGCTCTTTTGCAGTCTGCACACTGTAATGATCCGGCCGGTATGTCTGGATCACAACCTCTCCGGGTTCACTTCCGCGCCCTGCTCTTCCAGCCGCCTGCGTCAGCAGTTGGAAAGTGCGTTCTGCTGCATGGTAATCACTGACATATAATGACAGGTCTGCCGCCAGCACACCGACTAACGTCACATTCGGGAAATCATGTCCCTTGACGATCATCTGGGTTCCGATCAGAATATCGGCTTCCTGATTGGCAAAAGCAGATAAAATCTGTTCATAGCCTTCCTTGTTCCGCGTGGTGTCCATATCCATGCGGAGCACCCTCGCCTGTGGGAAACGTTCCTTGACGATCATCTCAATCTTCTGCGTACCCGCCTTAAATCCGCTGATATACCGCGAACCACACGCCGGACAGGTTTTCGGCATCGGTATCTCATATCCGCAGTAATGACAGACCATTTTTCCTTCCGGATGCTGTCTTGTCACATGCTGGCTTAGAGACACATCGCAATGCGGACATTTTAACACATGACCGCAGGCTCTGCAAGAGACAAAGCCTGCAACCCCTCTCCGGTTGATAAAAAGCATCATCTGCTGTCCCTTTTTCAGGCGGTCCTCCATCAGCTCCTGAAGCCGTACACTTAAAATGGAACGGTTGCCTGCTTTTAACTCTTCCCTTAAATCCACGACCTCTACTTTCGGGAGTGGTTTTTCTGCTACACGGTGCTTTAACTCTAACAGCTCATACTCCCCTGTTTTCGCCTTGTAATAACTTTCCACAGACGGAGTTGCCGAGCCAAGCACGACACTCGCACCGCACATTCCCGCACGCTCGATCGCAGTCTCCCTTGCATGGTATCTCGGAAGTGTCTCACTTTTATAACTGCTCTCGTGCTCTTCATCGATAATAATAAGCCCTAATTTTGAAAAAGGTGTGAACAACGCCGATCTCGGGCCTATCATAATATCCACATCCCCGTTTTTTGCCCGCTCAAACTGGTCAAACCGCTCTCCCGGAGACAATCTGGAATTCATGATGGAAACCCTGTCTCCGAAACGGTTGTAAAACCGCATGACGGTCTGAAATGTCAGCGCGATCTCAGGGATCAGCACGATCGCCTGTTTTCCCTGCGCTAACATATGGGCGATCAGTTCCATGTACACTTCCGTCTTGCCACTTCCGGTCACGCCTTTGATCAGATAGGTTTTTGCAATTTTCTGATCCAGATTCCGCTCAATCGCATCCACCACGGACTGCTGTTCTTCGTTTAACGTGAGATGATACCCCTTGCTGTCTAAATGTGACACCGGGTTGCGGTAAGACCGCTCACTGACCACCTCCACGATCCCCATGGTCTCTAATGCCCGGATCACCGTTCCCGAAACATTTAACTTCTGCGTGATCATGCTCTGATCCATCTGTGGATTCTCTATCAGCGCAGACAACAGCCGCACCCGCGCTTTCTGGTGTTTCCGTTCAAATTCTGCAAGTTCACTTTTGGCTTCGATTTCTGTCAGCTTCAGGCGGACGCTTTTGTGTTCCACTGCATTGCTTTTTTTCTTAATCGGAATGACGGTTTTTAACGCATGGTTCATGGTCGCTCCATAGTTTTTCTTCATCCAGCCTGCCAGTGCGATCAACTGGCTTTCAATCGGAACGCTGTCTGTCACGATCCCGATAATCTCTTTGATCTTTGCCACCTCAAACTCCGGTTCATCCGTCAGCTCCACAACATATCCCTTGATATTACGTCTGCCGAATGGGACATACACCTGCATTCCAAGTGTCAGTTTTTCCTTCATTGCTTCCGGAATCCTATATTGAAATGTTTTATCTAATTTTTCATTGAATATATCAACAATGATATTCGCGTATTCCGCCATCCAGCGCCTCCTGTACTATTTTTCTGTCGTCTAACGGATATCGGATTCCTTTGATCTCCTGATAACTCTCATGTCCTTTTCCGGCTAAAACAATAATATCCCTTTTCTCTGCCATTGAAACGGCATATTCCACTGCCGCCCTGCGGTCTGCGATCTTTATGTAAGATGGCTTTACTCCCGCACACACTGCGCCACGCAACCCATCCTCGATCTGGTCCATGATCCGCTCCGGATCCTCCCACCTTGGATTATCCGAGGTGATAATGGTAAAATCTGCCAGTCTGCCCGCCGTCTCTCCCATCTGATACCTTCTCAAAACGGAGCGGTTTCCTCCGCATCCAAAAATCACGATCAGCCTTGCCGGTTCAAATTTTCGTAATGTTTCGAGCAGATTCCGAAGACTCATCTCGTTGTGGGCATAATCGATCAGAAACACATATCCGGCTCCCGCAGACATATTCTGGCATCTTCCCGGCACAACCTGTTTTGCCAGCGCTGCTTTTATCTGCTCCCGGTCCACCTTAAAATGCCCTGCCACAGAAATGGCGGCAAGCGCATTATAGATATTAAACTGCCCCGGAAGCTGCATGACAACTTCTTCTCTCTGCCACTCTTTTTTTACCGTGAAATGGCTTTGCAGGCTGCCCGATCCCATCTCATACCATTCATCCTCCGCCATCACGTCCGAAGGATGCCGGATGGAGAAGTTCTCCACCTCGCAGGTATGTCCTGCAAGTATCTTATCCACATTCGGATCATCCTGATTCACAATGCCAATGCCACACTGCCGCATCAGCCTGCTTTTGCAGTACAGATACTCGGAAAAAGTTGCATGTTCTCCCTTTCCGATATGATCCGGTTCTATGTTCAGAAAAACGCCGATATCAAAAAAAATATCTGCCGTGCGCTGCAATGCAATGCCCTGCGAGGACACCTCCATCACACAGCAGTCACATTCATTTTCCACCATGCGGGACAGAAGCCTGTGGATCTCGCACGATTCCGGCGTGGTGTTTTTCACCGTCTCTCTCCTTCTTCCATCATAGGATTCGATCGTTCCGATCATTCCTACCCGGTAACCGGCTTCCTGCAAAATCCCCGCAGTCAGAAATGCTGTTGTCGTCTTGCCATTCGTGCCTGTGATGCCGATCATCTTCATCCGTTCTGCCGGATGATCAAAGAAAGCTGCCGAGAGCGCCGAAAGCGCTTTTCTGGTATCTCTCACTGTGACCACACAGATATTTCTGTCACGGATCAACTCATACACATTCACCTTCATATGTTCTGTCAGAATCACCGGTCCAGACCGGCTCTCGATCACATAGCGGTCATCCACAACCAGTACCGCTGCACCGTGTTCCACCGCCTGCGGCACATATTCATGACCGTTGTTCCGATATCCATTTATGCAAACAAAAAGGGAGCCTTCTTTTACTTTTTCAGAATGACAACAGATATCCGTTATCTTCCGGTCATCGTCTCCCCTTACACTTTCGTATGAAATCTGTTTTAACAGACTGCGTAATAATTGCATACCGCTCCCCTGCCTGATGGCAGAATGTACTTTTTTTATTATATGACAAGAAGGCTGATTTTACAAGTTGTCCCATCCGATTCCATGTATGAAATCAATGGATCTGTGGCATATTATAAAAAAAGACAGGAGACTTTTATTATGCGGCGAAATTTTTTTATCTGCGGACTCACGGGCTGGTGCCTTGAAATTCTTTTTACCTCCATCGGCAATTGCAGCCGGCATGACCTGCGCCTGATCGGGCAGACTTCCATCTGGATGTTTCCCATTTACGGCATGGCATGTATCATCAAACCACTGTACAGATACTTTAAAAAAATCCCTGCTCTCTTCCGGGGCTTTATCTATTCCACCGGTATTTTCTGTTTTGAGTACTTAAGTGGTTCCCTGTTAAAAAAACACCATCTATGTCCCTGGGATTACAGCAATGCTCCCACAAACATAAATGGTGTCATCCGTCTTGACTATGCGCCGGTATGGATGGCTGCCGGACTGATCTTTGAGAAAATCCTCTCTAAGTAAGTTTTAGATCATGAATCCAGAGCATCCGACAGATCCTGCTCAGCTCCAATGTCTAGTGTATTTAATGTGCGGCGTTTCATACGTGCCGCCTCTGATGCTTTCAAAAGATAATTTTTGACTTCCTTTGACTTTTTGATGTGGATCAATTTCAGTTCCGCATTCGTGACATCCCCGGTGTAGCAGGTGATCGTTCCGAGCCCGAAAATGCGCTCCAACAGTGTCGTTGTCAGCTTCACATCCTGTACCTTATACATGTAACAGTCATTTTCTTCCGTCTTTAACAGACCTTCATCGATCGTCAGCATGCTTGGTGTGATCGTATACTTTGTAAACGTCCATGGCAGACCGAAAAATAATAATCTCTTCCGCTCACAGTATTTTACTTCATCCTCGTCTTCTTCATGCATTGTCCTGATATCTTCAGCCATATGATACTCCTTTTTTTCTCCGGATTGCTTTTCATCCTCATGATTATTTGATTATATCTTTTTTGCTTTCAAACTGCAATATAAAAAGCCAGCTGACGACCAAAAATTTCTGAAAATTTTATTATTTTGTACCAATATAACGTAAATAATTTTTCTCTTGAATTTGGAAAATGATTATTATATGATAGTAAAAATGCCTGAGAGAAATATCACTATTTCTTATAAAAGAGCAGGTATTTATAAGGAGGTTTATATGCGTCATTTAATGAGTCCATTAGACTTCTCCGTCGAAGAGTTAGACAAACTCTTAGACCTTGCAAATGATATCGAGAAGTTTCCTGGCAAATATGCCCATGCATGTGATGGCAAAAAGCTTGCAACATGTTTTTATGAGCCAAGTACACGAACAAGACTTAGTTTTGAAGCTGCCATGTTAAATCTTGGTGGTTCTGTTTTAGGTTTTTCCGATGCGAGTTGTTCTTCCGCATCCAAAGGTGAAAGTGTTTCTGATACGATCCGGATTATTTCCTGTTACGCAGATATCTGTGCTATGCGTCATCCAAAGGAAGGTGCACCTCTTGTAGCCTCCCAAAAATCCCGAATTCCAGTAATTAATGCCGGCGACGGTGGTCATCAGCATCCTACCCAGACATTGACGGACTTATTGACGATCCGGTCTTTAAAGGGCAGACTGTCTAACATGACGATCGGTCTCTGTGGCGACTTAAAATTCGGACGGACCGTACATTCACTGATCAATGCCCTCATCCGTTACCCGGGGATCAGATTCGTACTCATCTCACCGGAAGAGTTAAAGATTCCAAGCTATATCCGCGAAGATGTATTGAGAGCCAACAATATTCCATTTGAAGAGGTGGAACGCTTAGAAGATGCAATGCCGGATCTTGATATTTTATATATGACACGTGTACAGAAGGAACGTTTCTTCAACGAAGAAGACTACGTACGTTTGAAGAATTTCTATATTCTGACCAAAGCTAAAATGGATCTTGCAAAAGACGATATGTTAGTGCTTCACCCACTCCCTCGTGTCAATGAGATCTCTGTCGAAGTGGATGATGATCCAAGAGCTGCCTACTTCCGTCAGGCGCAGTACGGCGTCTATGTAAGGATGGCTTTAATTCTTACGCTGCTTGGAATTGATACTACGAAACTCTAATATGTATATAAACTGATAATTTTGAAACTCTAATTTACATTGTGAAGATTGGGAAGATTTAACAAAATTTTCTACGAGTTTCAAAATTATCCAATCTTCTTTACAAAATACAAAATTCTATATTATAGTATTGTTTCATTTTTTATATATAAAATACAAACCAAATCGTTTTCGAGTGACAATGTCACAGATAGGAGTACACATGTTAAATATTAGTGGTATTCAGGAAGGTTTCGTCTTAGACCATATCCAGGCGGGAATGAGCCTTCAGATTTATCATGATCTGAAATTAGACCAGTTAGACTGCACCGTTGCCATCATTAAGAATGCAAAGAGCAATAAGATGGGCAAAAAGGACATTTTAAAAGTGGAATGCCCGATTGAGGCATTAGACTTAGATATCCTCGGATTCATTGACCACAACATCACGGTCAATGTCATCAAGGATTCCAAGATCGTAGAGAAAAAAGAGCTTCACATGCCAAAACAGGTAAAGAATGTCATCCGGTGCAAAAACCCACGCTGCATCACTTCCATCGAGCAGGAACTCGACCAGATCTTCCTTCTCACCGATGAGGCAAAGGAAGTTTACCGCTGCAAATACTGTGAAGAGAAATATACCAATCCAAACCGCAGATAAAAATACTGCATAAAAAAGTCCCCATTCAAGGGGACTTTTTTATATCGCAGATTTCATAATTTTTGTAAAAAATAATTCTTAGAATGGCCGCAGACAACAGCAGTTGCACAGCATATTCAAAAACAGGAGGCTTAAGCACCAGCTTCCGGAACTCGAATATGGTCTGTCATAATTATCACCCATGCTGGTGTACCATGTACCTCCAAATTCCAGATGTTGTAAAAACTGACGGTATTCAAAATTACTTGGCTCCATCTCGACAGCCCTTCCCGCATGCTGTTTTGCAACGATATTATTGCCGGCTCCCTGATTTGCCATTGCACTATAGTAGTACCATCGTGCGCTGCGCTCTGCAAATGGAATACCGTTCAAAACATTGAGTGCTTCCGCATAACAGCGGTTTGCGATATAATTTGCAGCCGCCTGCATCTGTGGGGAGTCATTCGCTGTTCTGTATCCCTGATTTCCACTGTAATTGTACCGATAGCTTCCACCACCTGCGGAGGAGGTGTTATATCCATAACTTCCACCAAAGCTTCCGCCCGACTGTTTTTCCTTCATGATCTGATCATAGGCCTGCTGTACTTCCTTAAACTTCTCCTCAGCCTGTGCCTTATTCGGATTGTTAATATTAGCATCCGGGTGATATTTACGGCTTAAAGCCCGATATGCTTTTTTTATCTCATCATCCGAGGCACCCGGTGAAATACCGAGCACCTGATATGGATTCATCATATAATTCTCCTGTTACTTTTTCCTGTCTTCTTTTTTTCTCTTCGTCTTTTTCTCTTCCAGCTTCTTTTTTCTAAGCTGTAAGTATTCATATCTGCTCCATACACCGGAGTAGAGAATATTCCGCAAAATATCCGCATGCAGTAAAATCGGCAGACGCTCAAATGATTTGGCACATTCCGACATCATGCTTGTCAGCAGCAATTTACAGAATGTATCAAATTCCTGATCATTTTCTTTTTCCATGTATACAAGCGGATTGTAGCAGTTCTTCTTCTGGTCTGCATCATAGTCCTCGTATGCGTCCATCAGATAAATAAACTTACCCATATAAAATCCGAGGGTACGCAGTTCCTCCTGCCACTCATCCTCTCTCCAGCACATGATCTCACCAAGCATCTCACCGGTAAGACCTGCCACAAGATCGAGATTCGTCTCTTTATTCTTCTCTACTTCCGCTGTCTTGCGCATGAATTCTTCCAATGCCTTTACCTGCCTTGGATATTTTGACACGATACGAGTATAATCCTTATCGAGGATTTTTACAAACGCTTTTTTCGTGTAGGATTTCTCGTCCTTCCAGTCATCTAAAAGATTCTGGTATGCCAGGATCAGGTTCATGTCTGCGGCATACTCTGTCGCCTCATTGATGTAAGCCGTCCGTTTCTTCGTCGGGTGCAGCGGACAGGTAAACTCTGTCTCGGTGTTCTCCAGTTCATACAGCCCGGTCAGCAGAACGATCAGAAATGTCAGATCATAACTTAACAGCATCTGCCCTTTTGTGCCACAGTTTGTTTTGAGTTTCTGGCAGAGTCCGCAGTAATATGCCTGATATATTTTTTTATTTTCTTCCGATAATTCTTTTTGATTGATATTAATATAACCAAACAATGGAAAAATCTCCTTTTATTTTCAACTTTTTTTCACAAACTCTGTCCGGCATTTTGGACAGGTAATACAGATTTTTCCTCTGCCTTTTGGCACTCTCACTTTCTGTTTACATTGCGGACATTTATAAAATCTGTAGATTTTTCTCTGTGCCAGATGCTTTTTGAACCGGTCCCACTTCACTGCCATCTGATATCTGTAGTTGAGATATTTCTGATTTTCTGCATATCTTGCGGAAATATTCTTCGAGAACATTCTCCATGTGGAATAGATCATCAGCGCGATCGCCAGCCAGTAAAAAATGCCAAGACGGCTGAACATCGACAAAAAAAGCAGTACCAGTGCAGCAATGCTCTGTGCCTTTGCCAGCTCATCCGCCCCATATCTTCCAATCATAAAACGCTGTATTTTCTCTCTCATTGTTCCGACCTCCTATCAAGTGATTTTATGTTACGCTTCGAAGGAAATCGCGTCAACACATCTATTGTCTTTTAAGAAACATTTTAGATTTCTATAATAATTTAAAATAACTGTACTTTCTGGCGCATACTCACGCCATCCTGTGCATAGGAAATCGCGGTATCCGAGTCGATCATGCTCTTCATATAAAGATCGTACACGGCATCATCCATGGAAACCATTCCCTCTTTTCTGTTGCTGCGCATCACGGACGGTACCTGGAAATACTTCTGTTCTTTTATCAGGCTTTGTATCTCCTGGTTTGCCAAAAGAACTTCAAACGCCGCCACACGTCCGCCTCCATCCTGTCTCGGAAGAAGCTGCTGGGAAATAACGCCTGTTAACACATCCGAAAGTTGTGAACGGATCTGCTGCTGCCTGTAATCCGGGAAACATTCCACCATCCGTTCAATGGAAGTCACTGCATTTCTGGTTGGAAGTGCGGCAATCACAAGATGGCCCATCTCTGCCGCAGTCAGAGCAAGTGAGATTGTTTCCAAATCTTCCATTTCACCGATCAGAATGACATCCATATCCTGTTTTAATGCAGCTTTTAAACCCGCTTCATAAGACCGGGTGTCAATGCCGATCTCCCTCTGTAACACCATGGACTTTCTATTCTGAAAAAGATACTCTGCCGGTTTTTCCAGTGTCAGGATCGACCGCTCATAATTGGAAGCAATATGGTCGATCATCGATGCCATCGTTGTTGTCCTTCCACTGCCGGCTGCACCTGTCACAAGAATGAGTCCCCTTCTCCTCCCAGCCATCTTCACTGCTGCCTCCGGAAGTCCAAGCATCTGCGGTATTGGAATCTCCTCTGCGAACAGACGGACAGACATTGCACACGTTCCACTCTGCCGGAACAGATTCACGCGGATACGCTTATTTAAAACCGAACAGGAAAATTCGACCTCTCCATTTTCTTCGAATGTTTTCTGCTGTTTTTTGTCCAGCAATGCCTCTAAAAGCTCCTCCATGGAAAAAGACACGTTCCATTCCTCTGTCATATCCACAAGCCTTCCATCTATCCGGAGCAGCAGCTGCTCTTTCGGCACATAATGGATATCGGAAGCTCCTTTTTTTCCTGCCTCTTCTAATATCTTATGAAATTCCTGTAAAGATCCGGTAGTATCACTCTGCATGATCGTCCTCAACTTTCTTCTGTATATGATTGCCACGATTTTTTGTATACACATTGCGGTGCACTTTTTGCAGGCGCAATGATAATTTCTACACTTACACCATCATACAACAATCCGGCATAAAAAAAAAGATGTCAGCTGACATCTTCTCTATCTAAAATAAGCAGGACGATAAGCCGGGTTATGTCCGTCTGCAAATGCAGACACGAATGATCATCTTTCTAGAATGACTGTTGCCAGCCATTTCAAGCGACCTACCTAAAGCTGGCGGGCCACGTCAACGCTTTTGTTCGGTCTTGCTTCGAATGGGGTTTACATATGCCCCTCCTGTTACCAGAAAGGCGGTAGTCTCTTACACTGCCCTTCCACCCTTACCAGATTCTGGTCAAGCCAGAATCGGCGGTATATTTCTGTTGCACTTTCCTTGGAGTCGCCTCCACCGGACGTTATCCGGCATTCTGCCCTGTGAAGCCCGGACTTTCCTCACCTGCGGTCTTTCGACACTTGCAGCCGCGATCATTTGTCCTACTTATTTTAAAACTGAAAGAACGCCGCAAAAACTTTGCGACGCCCCTTAATATACACTATTCCTTCCATTTTCGCAAGAAATTTTTTTTCGCAAGAATATTTTTTTCGCCAAAATTTCCACTGCTTTTATACATTAAAACAGCTTCCACCGATAAATTCACGCAGAATGGAATTCTGGTTGATTCCATCGCTCGGCATTGGAAGGAAATAGTCCAGGAATTTCAACAGACGCTTTGCCTCTAAATATTCCGGGCAGTCTTTGTCAATGGCAAAAAGCAACGGTTCCGCATACATTTTAAGAACCGCCAGTTCATAGATGAGCGCGGAGTTAAACATCACATCTGCACCTTCCTGAAATGGGAAAATATACTTTTCTTCCCCTCTGCGCACAGAATCCCACATAGCAATGGTTTCCTTTGCAGAGGTTCCGCGTGTCCGTGCATCGCGGACAATCCGCCGGATCAGTCTTCCATCAGTCGTCGGCAGACAGTTATGTTCATCAATATTCAACTGCGTCAGCGCACTGATATAAATCTTAAACTTGCTCTCGATCGGCAGGGAGTAGGACAACTTGTCATTCAGACCGTGGATTCCCTCGATGACTAACACATCATCCTTTCCCAGTGTCATAAGCTTATCTTTGTATTCCCTTTTTCCCGTCTTGAAGTTAAAAATAGGAAGATTGACTGTTTTTCCTGCCAGCAGTTCATTCATGTCATGGTTGAATAATTCCACATCCAGCGCATCCAGACACTCAAGATCCAGTTCGCCGTTCTCATCCCTCGGACATGTATCCCGGTTCCTGTAATAATCATCCAGTGGAAATGGATGCGGATTCAGTCCTTTTGCAGCCAGCTGGATGGACAGTCTGTGGGAAAACGTTGTTTTTCCTGATGAGGATGGTCCTGCGATCATAATGAACTTCCGGTCTTTTGCTGAAACGATCTGTTCTGCCAGTCTTCCGATTCGCTCCTCAAACAATGCCTCCTGTGTCAGTATCATCTGCTGTGTTTTTCCGGCTGCGATCGCATCATTTAAGGCTCCGATCGTATCGATCTCAAGCATTTTTCCCCAGTCTCTGGATGTCTTTAACGTGTGGAACAGTTTTTCTGCCGGAACAAACGGTGCGACCTCTCTCGTATTTTTATCCGGGAACTGAAGCATAAATCCATCCGCATAAGGGATCACATCATAATAGCGCAGATATCCGGTCGACGGCACCATAAATCCGTAAAAATAATCCATGTAATGATCGAGTTCATAAATATTGACTCTGGAACTTCTCCGGTAACGGAACAGTTTTTCCTTGTCTGTCATTCCAAGGTCATGAAACAGTGTCACGGCATCATCCGTATTGATACTCTCCTTGTGGATCTCAATATCGGAAACTACCATCTGATACATCTCATTCTTTAATTTATTGATTTCTGTCCCAGATACTTTCACAACTTCCTCTGTATCATTCTCCCACTTCACAAGTTCACAGTAATTTCCCTGTCCGATGGAGTATTTTACACGCACCGATATATTCCCTTTTCCACAGAGATTATAGACTGCCTTCTGCATTAAAAGTGTCACGCTTCTGCGGTACGCCTTTTTCCCTGTCTTGTCTGCGGTTGTGAGAAATTCTACGGTTCCGTCTCCATCTGCACACTTATTTAATTCCCGCAGTCTCCTATTGTACAATACCAGAACAATATCATCCTGATACGCATCGCTGTAATCCTGCGCAATGCGCAAAAAACTTGTTCCTGACGGATACTCTTTTTTCTCCCCCTGGATTGTTAACATAACTTTTTTTCCGTTCATCGTAATCCCCCTTTTCCGTGAAAACAAAATACGAAACCTAATAAACTTAAGTTTCGTATTTTGCTTTTCTTATTTTTCTTATAAATTACTGCTGGATCAATGTCACACTGACTGTACCGGTTCTTAAATCTGCTACTGCTGAAATCTGCAATGGCGTATTATAAATATTCACAAATCTTAAGTCGTAATAATTACCTGCAATTGTCGCATCTCTGCCTTCTGGAAGATATGGAACCGGGAGAGAATGTGGGTGACGCTCAGTCGCCGGGATTCCTCCGTTTAACATTGCAGAATACATGGTAGAAGATACCTGACAGATACCTCCGCCTGTTCCTGTGGAATGTTTACCACTCACATAAATTGGCGCTTCCACATAACCGTTTGCTGCCGTTCTTGGTAAGATTGTTTTGTTAAAGGAAAACTCTTCCCCTGGCTGAATGACTACACCGTTGATTCTGGAAGCTGCCACTGCAATGTTGGTTGCCCTGGAAGCTCTCGGATCAAACTTTGTTGTGCAGGAACCACGGACAATCGCTGCCTGTGCTCCCTCTCCAGCCGAGATCAGTGTCGTTGCATTTCTTCCCTCTGCTGCACCGTTTGCCGCATAATGGGCACAGTAGGATGCAAGGTCATTGCCGAATGCTGCCTGAAGATCCGGGTAATTGGCTCTGTAAATTGCAACATTGAAATTAGCACAGCCTGATCTTCCCTCATAAATGCCGGAAGATACAAAATGATTGAACAACTTCTGTGCATCATATCCAAACGCCGCCTGAAGATCCGGGTTGGAATTATAATAATATTCTGCATCAAATACTGCCTGATATGCACCTGTATTCGATGATTTCTTTGCTGCATTTGCCGTGACAGTGCTTCCGGACAACAGCACCATGCACAATGCAATGGATAAAATCTGTATTACTTTCTTTTTCATAAGAAACTCCCTTCTTTGGTATCATATTATCCCAGACCATACGTTACTCTGGTAAATTATGGTAAGATATATGTAGTATAACACTTTTAAGGATTTTCTACAATCGTTCCTTCACGATATGCCTGAAGTAAATTTTCAAGATCACGGATATTTTCCCGCATCACTTTTCCATTATCTGTGTCTGCAACCGTTTTCCGTCTCACAACATGCTGCACCAGAATCGTATGTGATACAATATCATTTCCTTCCGAAACAGCTTTTTCCACGGATTCAAAAGGCTCATGCGCCGCCAGTACAAGACCATATGAATTGTAGATCAATGTGTACCCGGCAATTCCAGTCTTTGGCTGATAAGCCTTGGAAAAGCCGCCATCTATGATGAGAAGCTTGCCACCGCACTTCACCGGGGACTCTCCTTTTTTTGCCTCGATCGGGATATGTCCATTGACAATATGTGCCTCCTGGCCGGATAGTCCGAACTCTGCGAGGATCGCATTTACGACCTCTTCTTTTTCCAGCAGCCGGTAATACGGATTTTTCGGTTCCACATGTGTCGCTTTCTCTTCCACAAAATACCGCTCGAACGTTGTCATCTTATCTTTGCCAAACACCGGTGAATTTTTATTTTCCCAGATAAACCAGAGAATGTCTGATCCCTTTTTCTTCTCTTCCGGATCAATGGCGTAATAACCTTTTCTGGCGTAGCTTTCTAACACATCATACAACGCTTTTCCGGCATATTCCGTGCCGTAAATATTGACTTTGGTAAAAGAACCATCCTCATTCAGCGGCACACAGCCGTGATACAGAAGATTTCCATTGTATACATGATACAGGCTTCCCTTGGTAAAAAGAAAACGCACCTGTCTCTGTAATTTTTCACAATTTAAAAATGCGGCAGTCAGTCGTTCCATCACATCTGCCTCATCCCCCGAAAGCTCATACGGATGTTTCCAGTCAATGGTTGGAAAATTCAGATCCCGAAGCGGGTATTTCTTCCCTTCGATCAGGACCGTACCGTCTGCGAGGTCTATCTTATCGAGCAGTAAACGGTTCTCCATTTCAAATTCCGGGTGTCCCACGATCATCTGTCCTTCCAGCTTAAACTGCATGATGGCGATCGCCTTATGCATTTTCTCATCGAGCATTGCATCCCGGACATCGTATTCCTCTTCCCGGTAATCCAGCTTAAAACAACTGCATGGATCCTTGTCATAACGGTTCATTGCCAGTCTTGCAAGCGGCACCAGATTGATTCCATATCCATCCTCTAACAGATTCAGATTGCCATATTTTGCGGAAATGCGGATCACATTGCAGATCAGTGCCTGATTGCCCGCTGCTGCACCCATCCACGAGATATCATGGTTTCCCCACTGGATATCCACGGAATGATGTGACATTAATGTATCCATAATAAGGTTTGGATACGGTCCTCTGTCAAAAATATCGCCGACAACATGCAGATGATCCACCACAAGTCTGCGGATAAGGTTACAGAATGCCACCACAAGTTCCGCTGCCCTGCCTGTCCGGATGACTGAATGGATGATTTCATTATAATATGCCTCCTGATCGGATACATCCGGTCTTCCGGTCAGAAGTTCCTCGATCACATAGGCAAAATCTTTCGGAAGCGCCTTGCGCACCTTGGAACGGGTGTACTTAGAAGACGCTCCTTTGCAGATCCTTATCAGGCGGTACAATGTGACCTTGTACCAGTCCTCCATGTTCTCCTCGGTCTTTATCACCTGCTCCATCTTCTGTTCCGGGTAATAGATCAGTGTGGCGATCGATTTCTTTTCTGCCTGACTGATGGCATTCCCGAACTCGTCCTCGATTTTTCTCTTGATCGCCCCGGAACCGTTCTTTAATACATGCTGAAACTGGTCATATTCTCCGTGGATATCCGTGATAAAATGTTCCGTTCCCTTCGGCAGGCTTAAGATCGCCTGTAAATTGATAATCTCTGTAGCGGCTGCCGCCACGGTCGGATACTGTTTTGCAAGACTTTTTAAATAACGTAAATCCGTCTGTTCCATCCGTCACCATCCTGTTTTTATTCTGTGTACTGATTTATACTTCATTCATCATTGCGCCCGAATGACATCGCTCATATCATAAAATCCTGCCGGCTTTCCTGCAAGGAATTTTGCCGCCTGCACTGCTCCCTTGGCAAAAACTGCCTTGGAATATGCCGTGTGCTTAAATTCGATCACTTCGTCCTGTCCTGCAAAGATCACTTCATGCTCTCCCACGATATTTCCACCGCGCACTGCGGAAATTCCGATCTCGTATTTCTCTCTCTTCTTTCTCTCCCGGCTTCTGTCATAAACATAGGCATACTTCTCATTCAGCGCCTCATTCATGGAGTCTGCCAGAGCGAGAGCCGTTCCACTCGGTGCATCCAATTTCTGATTGTGGTGTTTCTCCACGATCTCCATATCGAAACCTGCCGGTGCGAGCGTCAAAGCCGCCTTTTTCAAAAGTTCCATCAGCATATTGATGCCGAGTGACATATTGGCTGATTTTAAGACTGCCACATGTCCGCTGACCTGTTTTACTTTTGCGAGCTGTTCCTCGGACAAACCGGTCGTGCACAATACAACCGGCACCTGTTTTTCCTCACAGTAGATGAGCAGATCATCCACTGCCTTTGCATTTGAGAAATCAATCACTGCATCTGCCTTCACGTCGCAGACGGAGATATTCGGAAATACCGGATAATTATTTTTGATCCCGTCATACAGATCTATGCCTGCCACGATCTCAATTTTCGGATCATCCTTGCACATCGCCGTGATCGTCTGTCCCATTTTTCCATTGCATCCATGCATAATTACTTTTGTCATAATCCTAAGTCCTGCCTTTCGTATCTTCGTTGTTTTTTGATATATAGTGAATTGCGAAACTCAACTTTATACAATGAAAGGATATGAAGATAAAACAAAATTTTCGAAAACACGCTTTCGCTACGTGTCGCTCGCAACGGTACTAGCATGCCAGCCATAGCTAACGCCATGTCTGCCAAGCAAGAACCAATCGAACTTGTTCGATTTTGGCTCACCCAGTGTTTTCTCAAGCTTTTGTTTCATCTTCATATTCTAAATTTACATTTTACATGAGTTTCGCAGTTATACAATATTATAATACATAAAAAGGAGCTGTGAAACAGCTCCAATTTTTCATGATAATAGAATACTCGCCAAGCGTACATTCCATTATATTAATCCAGAATGCCATATGCCTTCATCGCATCTGCCAAAACGGCTGCATTTGCATCGGTCATCTCCGTCAAAGGAGAACGAAGTGTTCCGACTTCTTTTCCCATGAGATTTAACGCTTTCTTCACTGGAATCGGGTTGACCTCTGAGAATAATGCACTGACAAGCGGCTGTGCCTCTCTCTGTATCTTCATTGCGGACTGTAAGTCTCCGTCAAAGAAGCTCTGGCACATGCCATGTACTTTGGCAGGTGCAACATTCGACCATACGGAGATCACTCCGATCGCACCGATCGCCATAAGCGGAACTACGATTCCATCCTCGCCGGAATAAAGGTCGATCCTGCCATCGGTCAGATACATTAACTGTGATGCCTGTGCAACACTTCCTGTCGCCTCTTTGATCGCTACTACATTTTCAACTTCCTTAAAAATCTTTGCTGCTGTCTCCGGAAGAATATTGCATCCGGTTCTTCCAGGTACATTATACATGATGATCGGTAACTTTGTACACTCTGCAATTTCAGAATAATAACGTACCAGACCGCCCTGTGTACATTTATTATAATAAGGTGTCACTGCAAGGATTCCGTCCGCTCCTGCTTCCTCTGCTTCCTGTGTCAGATAAATTGCTTCTCTTGTGCAGTTCGAACCGGAACCAGCCACAACCGGTACACGGTGTTTTGCAAATTCTACTGCTGCTTTGATCACTTTACTGTGCTCTTCCATGGTCAGTGTGGAACTCTCTCCTGTCGTTCCTGCAATGATGATTGCATCTGTTCCCTGGTCGATCTGCCATTCGATCAGTTCCTGTAACTTTTCGTAATTGACTTCTTCATTTTCTTTCATCGGTGTGACGATCGCTACACCTGCTCCTTTAAAAATAGACATTGTATTCTCCTCCTACCGCCATTATACGCACTACAAATTTTTTTGTTAAAAATGTTGCCATAGTTAAAAAGAATCTTCACGGAGCGTTTTTATGTAATGGAAATAAAGTTTCCTGGTCACATAAAAAAGACCGGCTGGCGAGCCGGTCTCAAAATTCTAACATCATACGCGTCCTGCACCTTTGCAGATCTGCCTAGAATCTGATAGCTCCCCATCTCAAATGATCTCCATTCAGATGACAGTCATAAAGTTCTTCACTTTATGCCCAAGTAATATGCCTTCAGGCTGCATACCCTTTCGGCGTACTTTCCTTTTGCTTCTTATCAACTGTTCCTGACACATCCAAAAAGCGACTCATAAAGCACGCGACCTCTACCAAGCAATATTTTCATTGCGTAAATCATAACACCATCTTATTCCATTGTCAATGCACGATTTCCCTGTCAATATCTACTCTCAGGAATGATTTCCCTGTTAACATCTACTCTTCGTCTTCGATAAATTCCACTTTGCTCACGGAAACTTCATATGCCACACGCTTTTCCGTCTCTGTCTCGCTCAGTTTCTTCACATACTCCCTGCTCTGGATACGTCCCCATACCTGAACATGACCTCCGACTTCAAAACCGGATGCAAACCTTGCATTTCTTCCCCAGCAGATGCATGGAATATAATCTGATTTTCCATAAGAGCGGTTCACTGCGATCAAAAGGTCTGCAATCTCTCTTCCAAGCGGTGTTTTCCGGTAAATCGGATCTTTGCAGATGTAGCCATCCAGAAAAATCTGGTTCGTCTTGATATCCTCGTCGATCTCATCTAACAATTCCAGTTCCCTTACAAAAACGGATAAAACAAGACGGTTCTTTTTTTCCTCATGCCGGTTAAATGACCGGAACTGTCCCATAACATATATGGTCTGACCAATATAGTCCTCATTCACGTCAATGAGCCGTTCTGAGATCATCAGTGGTATGTAATCCATAAAATTGCTCAGCCGGTTGACTGCGACATCTACCACATAAAAGCCCTCTCCATACACTTCGTGGCTGAATCTGAAATCAGAAACAATCTCTCCCACAATTGACACCTGGTTATTTTCAAAAATTTTATCTGCCATGAATTTTTCTCCCTTCCTCTTATCACCGGAATCGACCGGTGATTTGCCTGACAACTATGGTTTTACCATTTCCTTCCAGAAAAAATTTCGTGTAACTTGTCGATAAGTTTTTTATATTGTTTTGAAAAAAAATATTGCTGCCTACTTGCGTTCTCATAAAATTGTGATAGAATATATGGGTTCGAGTTAATTTATAAGCTATATTAATAGGAAAAGACAGGATTTATTTCTAGATAATTTCTTTTCCGCACAGAAGAAAGAGAGATTTTTTATGAAACAGAAACGTGAAGACGTACGTAACATAGCAATCATCGCCCACGTTGACCATGGCAAAACAACACTGGTCGATGAACTTTTAAAACAGAGTGGTGTATTCCGTGAGAATCAGGAAGTTGCTGAACGTGTCATGGACTCCAACGATATTGAGAAGGAACGCGGTATCACGATCCTCTCTAAAAATACAGCGATCACTTATAAAGGAACAAAGATCAACGTGATCGACACTCCCGGTCATGCAGACTTTGGTGGTGAAGTTGAACGTGTCTTAAAGATGGTAAATGGCGTTATACTGGTTGTAGATGCATTTGAGGGCGTTATGCCTCAGACCAAATTCGTCTTAATGAAGGCGCTTGACTTAAAACTTCCGGTTGTTGTCTGCGTCAATAAAGTAGACCGCCCGGAAGCGCGCCCAAATGAAGTTGTGGACGAAGTGTTAGAGTTATTTATGGATCTGGATGCCTCTGACGAGCAGTTAGACTGCCCATTCCTTTTTGCTTCCGCAAGAGACGGTTATGCCGTTCGTGAAATCCACGACCTTGTAAACAACAAAAAAGATATGACACCATTATTTGAAACCATTTTAGATTACATTCCTGCTCCGGAAGGTGATCCTGAAGCACCGACACAGGTACTGATCAGTACCATTGATTACAATGAATACGTTGGACGTATCGGTATCGGTAAGATCGACAATGGTTCCCTGAAAGTAAATCAGGAAGCGGTCGTAGTCAACCATCACGATCCTGACAAAAAGAAAAAAGTCCGCATCAGCAAATTATATGAATTTGACGGATTAAATAAAGTAGATGTCGAAGAAGCAAATATTGGTTCCATCGTAGCAATTTCCGGTATTGCTGACATTCATATCGGTGATACGATCTGTTCTGTGGAGAACCCGGTTGCGATCCCATTCCAGAAGATCTCCGAGCCGACTCTTTCCATGAACTTCATCGTGAATGACAGTCCATTAGCAGGTCAGGAAGGAAAGTTTATCACTTCCCGTCACTTAAGAGACCGTTTATTCCGCGAATTAAATACAGACGTTTCCCTTCGTGTAGAGGAGACCGATTCCCCGGACAGCTACAAAGTATCCGGCCGCGGTGAGTTACATTTATCTGTATTGATTGAAAATATGCGTCGTGAAGGATATGAGTTTGCCGTAAGTAAAGCAGAAGTATTATATCACACAGACGAAAACGGCAAGAAATTAGAGCCTATGGAACTTGCCTATGTCGACGTTCCGGATGAATATACCGGTGCTGTTATCGACAAGTTAAGCCAGCGCAAAGGTGAAATGATCAATATGAAACCTCTGACCGGCGGATATACAAGACTTGAGTTCAATATCCCATCCCGTGGTCTGATCGGATACAGAGGCGAATTTATGACTGATACCAGAGGTAATGGTATTATCAATACTATTTTCAATGGTTATGATACTTACCGCGGAGATATTGCTTACCGTCAGCTCGGCTCCCTGATCGCATTCGAATCCGGTGAATCCGTCACTTACGGTCTGTTTTCTGCACAGGACCGCGGTACTTTATTCATCGGACCTGGTGAAAAAGTATATGCAGGTATGGTCATCGGTTCCTGCTCCAGAAACGAGGATATCGAGTTAAACGTATGTAAGAAGAAACACCTTACCAATACACGTTCCTCTTCCGCAGATGAAGCCTTGACTTTAGTTCCGCCTAAGATTTTAAGCTTAGAGCAGGCGCTTGACTTCATCGATGTCGACGAGTTATTGGAGGTTACTCCGAAATCCCTTCGTATCCGTAAGAGAATTTTGGATCCGACTTTAAGAAAAAGAGCGAATTTTAAGAAATAAAAAACGGCTCTACGCCTTTTTTCCAGAAACTATAAAAACCTATGCAACATTCAACGACAAACAGGAGAATATGTATGAAAAAAATATGTACATTTTTCGGATTGCTGATATCCATGTGTCTGTTGCTAAATGTCGGTTTTAGCTCTCTGTCCGTAAAGGGCGCAGCTGCCGGGAATACAGAACAGACTTCTGATCCAAACTTTACAAATTTAATCGTATTTGCCAGATTTGCAGATGAGAATGAATTTGTGAATGATATTTATCAAGGTGTCTCTGTGCGGGAGATCATAGACAATTCCTATAACACTGCCTATTATTCCGTGGGCGATTACTACCGGAATGCGTCCTCAGACAAATTGCGCATGAATAGTCTTTATCTGTTTGATAACGGCGGTTCCCTGCAGTTAAAACATGAACGCGGATACTATGCCGGTTACAGTGCAGATAATCCAATCGGTTATAAAACAAGTGGTGAAAAAGCCTACCGTATGTACGAGCTGCGCACCGATTGGTCTGCTGCCATAAACAAGGCGATTCAGGATGGAAACCATATTACGAATTACAATGGCAGCCAGACATACAGTTATGAGGATCTTGACAAAAACCGAGATGGAAAGATCGATTCCATTACTGTTATCTATAAAAACACGACACAAAATATTGTGATAAACCGCTCTGATCCGCTTTGGAACTATAAGGATTATGCAGACTATGTGGAGATCAATCTTGGCGATGGCAGGATGCTTCAAAGCCAATATTATGTACAGGTCATAAATAATTACTCAACTCTGTATATGGCAAACAATGATCAAAAACCGATCGTTTCATTGAAGTCTCCGATCCATGAAATGGGGCATATATTTGGTCTGCTGGATTTATACAATTCGTCAAATCAAACGCCGGTTTATTTCATGTCTGCCATGGCAAATGCCATCTCACCTGTTCCACAGGGACTTTCGATCAAAGAAAAAGAGGCTCTGGGATGGACAGACCATAGTACTCTAAAGACGATCACAGAACCGGGTAAATACAAAGTAAAGCTCAGCGGCACAGCCACCGGTACTGACGACTGTATCGGATATAAAGCAGGCATTCCGGAACTGAACAGGACACTGTATCTGGAATACAGAAACTTCTCAACAGATGGCAGCAAATATGATAAGTCAGAGAAGCAGCTGACCAATTCAGAAACATCGAACATAAAATCCGGTTTAGTCTGTTATCTTGCGCAACCTGACATCCGCTTTCCAAGCAATCTAAATGGAAAACCGGGAAATTGGGCACTGGAAGTTATGGGCGGTACACAATCCACTAAATCTGATGCAGCCCTTGGCTTAAATGATTCGCTTCAGGTTACAGACAAACTCAAAGTGACTGTCGCTGCTATAGAAGGGGAAGTCCTTACCTTTCAAATCGAAGGGGAAATGGAACAACATGTCCATTCCGGTGGACAGGCGACCTGTACGAAAAAAGCCGTCTGTGAAAAATGTGGGAAGGAATACGGAGAAATAGATCCAACATGCCATTTGAATCTCCAGCGACAGGGCTTTAAAGAGCCAACACAGGAGGAAAATGGATATACCGGTGATCTGGTATGTACAGATTGTAACGCCATAGTAGAAGCTGGTGAGATCATTGATAAATTACCAGTCACTCCACCTGATGGAAAACCGGAACCGGAAATACCGCCTGTATCTCCTGATAATAAGCCACCGGTCATGCTGGAAGGAAACAAAACAGAAGTAAGTAAAAATCCGGACAATAACTCCGGTGCAGTATTTCGTTCCAGTGCACCGCTCGCTAACTTAATCGAAGTTAAGGTAGATGAAAATGTATTAGTGAAAGATAAAGACTATACCGCCCACTCCGGAAGTACTATCATAACTTTACTTCCATCCTTCCTTGCCGGTCTTTCCGAAGGAGCTCACAACATTGCCATTGTATCAACAACCGGAACGGCAACGGCTGGTTTTTCTGTAATTTCAGATCCTGCCCCGGTACCACCGGCATCCGCACCTGTGCCACCGGCATCAGGTAATACAAACACTGATGGTTCATCTACAGATACTGTTGCTGATCCGGTTTCCGAAACTGCTTCTACAGCCGGATCTGCCAATGTATCCGGCAACAGTTCTTTACCTGATACCGCTCAGATAAAGAAAGACTCCTCCGGCACAGACATAAAATCACCGCAATGTGGAGAGAAAAACTGTTTCACACTCTTATTGGATGATTTCATAGAAATATTAAAAAAAGTATTAATATTCTTAGGTTTTTCATCTAAGATCTGAAAAAACACACAGGACAGCTCCTATGTTAAGCTGTCCTGTGTGTTTTTTTTCAAAAGTGATTGATATATTTTCTGCACGTCATAATCCGGTGCGTTCTGCCGAAGTATATCATAAATCTGCTCGATGACTGACGGATTTTCTTCCAGCATATCTGCTGTTTCAGCCACAGAACATCCTTTTTTGTACTTTTTCATGATCTGCTCGATCATTTTAGATGCTGCGCCTTCTGCTCTTCCTTCTGCTTCGCCCTGTGCCCTCGCTTCCGCTTCGCATTTATGAAATTGGTCTGCGAAAATTTCTTTTATTACATCACTCATGTTTCCTTCTTCCTCCACTTCTTTCCAGTTTGCGCGCATGACGGTATCTGCTAGTGCCTGGAACAATTTTGAATCCCTGTTTTTCTCATATTGTTCCATAAATAATTTAATTTCTCCACCGGACTTCAAATTGTTGCGAAGTTTATTCAGCCAGTAATTATTTTCGATTGACAATTCCGGTACGATAATAAGCTGTATTGGAATTGCATCTCCATAGAGATAATAGATACCATTTTCGATATTTTTCACATTTATATTTCTCTCATTCTGAAGATTTCGTAACATTTGCCGCGGATAATGATAACACACAAACGTAATCGTCAGTTCTTCTGCTGGAATCTGGTTCACTTTCTCGACTTCCGTTTTGTAAATACAGGTATAACCATAGACTTTATAAAAATCATCAATGTTCAGATGATCTTCCGGTGACTTATACTCGATAATGTTATGCTGCCGGAAAATCCTTCCAATATTTTTCCTGATTTTTACCTTCTTCTCGTTTTTGACCAACACATCGATCTGCATTGGTTTCTTCGAAAGCAAATGTTCCGGCTCAAAGGTCAGGTACTTTGCCTCTTCTCCCAGTTCAATCTGCAATGCCGCATCAAACGCAGGATGCCATTGGATTTTTTCTCCTTCTGTGTTCAATCATGTTCCCCCTTTATCATAATAGAATCTGCTGTGATTTTCAACGCATAAGAAGCATTTTCTATGTTAAAAATATAACAAGAAACTCAGAATCTATATGCATTGCTGTTCTTCATCAAAATGGAATCTCGTGCCGAACCGGCTGTGAACGTTGAGATTATATCCTGCCACCTCAAATTGGTTTTGGATTTGCAGACAAGAAAAAATAAGATGCTTTATCTGTCTGCGACTTTGATGTGATTCCAAGTATAAGGGATTGCGTGGAAGTTGTCAATGATAATTATGAACACTTCTTTCTTATCCAATATTATTCTAATAATTAAGAAGAAAATTTATTGATTTTTGTAAACTCTTTTTTAATTTTTTACAATCCAGTTACCATTCTTATAAACATTGCTACTTCCTTATCCAGCCACTCCCCATAACCCGGTAATTCCCAGACTGTCCACTTTGTGCGATCTTCGCCAGACTGTATTGCCAGATATCCATTATCTCCGTGTTTATAGATCAGATAGTCTCCATGTCCTGTCTCTGATGTTTCTTTTGCGGGCATCACCTGCTCCTGTACAACCCTTACCCATGTATCAAATCCTTCGGTATTAATGATTTCTTTATCCTGATTCAGATACTGACTGCTTTCTACAATGTATTCATTCTGTGACTGTACTTGTTCAATACCCACTGTGTTAATCCCGGCTCCGCCTCGTGGTGCAATCCAGGCAAGCGCCTCTATATTTTCAACCATTCCAGTATTTTCCATTGCATCTGCATCAAAAATCTGAACTTCATTCTCCCAATTTATAATCAAATGACTAGCAGATGTTCTTTCTTCCCGTCTCGTCTGAGTATTGGTGCAGTCCACCAATGTCACAATACATACTATTATTACAATCAAGATTATGAAATATCTTCTAATACCTTTTTTCATATTCATGCCTCATTTATAATATTGAAATTATTTTTTTAGTTTTATTTATTATAAAATAAATATATATCTTTTTCAATACTGTTTAATCTCAAATACGTCCGCCAGCCACTAGCTCCACTGTTAAAAAATAATACTGATTTTATCTGTCATGGCTGCAATTCAAACGTAAAAACTGCTCTTTTATCTGTTGGCTGAAGTTCTACTTTATCTTCTCCTTCTACTTGTAAAGTCATTCCGTCCACGTTCATTCCGATTTCTTCATAAGTCAGCGCTGCAGCTCCAACATTAATTTTTACTCCTTTTTTTGTGCCGTCTTTATAATTTGCAGTACAGGTAATAACCACTCCATCTACAAGTTTTTGATATGCGGCTGCCACTTCCTCCTGTGTTTTTTTCTTTTGTTCTACAATACTGTCAAAATCTGAAAACGGAATTTCATCATTACAAAAGGTTACCCACACTCCTTCTTTCTGCTGATTTTCATAGGAAACTGTGTATTCAACAAAATCGTTTACTTCCTGCTGCATGGCAATTTCTCCATTATCATCAAAAATTGGATTGAGATACCCATTGCTATTTTCATCCAATGGCTTTCCGCTCTCGACAGCACTCTGAAAATCATCGGTAATATTTTCACTTATTTCAAAATATCCTTTGTTGATACTGTAAGTTACACTTTCTATATTCTCACCTTCGCAGTAAAGTGGCATATCAATTTTATAACTTGCTGTATTCATATCGCTGTCCCCATTAATCGCATAACCAAACCTGTCATTTTGTGCGATTGCTACAGGCTTCTGTGCCGTCACTTCTGCCTGTGCCGCCATTACTTTCATGGTAAACATATTCTCTTTTTCTGTTGTTGTATGTTCAGCCACTGTTGTTTCTTTTTCTTCCTGCGGTCTGTTGAGATAGTTGTTTGTTGTGGATGCAACAATGATAATCGATGCACAGGCAGCCATTGCTGCAAACAATTTTGTTACTTTTAAATTTTTCTTACTCATATTAGTTTCCCTTTCCGATTGAATCTGTGAAAAGGCGACATCTGCTTTTTTCTGAACGATTTCTGGCACTTGAATATCACTATTTAAAATTTCACTCACTTTTTTTGACATGAATCTCACCTCATTTTTCCTTATAATAAACTTCCAGCTTTTCCCGTCCACGTTGTAAACGTGTTTTCACAGTACTTTCAGGAATTTTTAAAATGTCAGAAATTTCTCTGATACGATAGCCCTCGCTGTAAAAAAGAATCATAATAATCCGGTATTTTTCATCTAACGCTGCGAGTGCCTCTTTTAATTCCAGATTATATTCATCGCAGGCTGCTGGTTCCTCGTACTCATCCAAACAAATGATATTCTGATTTTTCTTTCTGATATCATAGCATTTGTTGATGAGGATTCTTGTCATCCATGTTTTAAAATACCGTATCTTCACTAATTGATTCATTTTTTCCCAGCATATCAGAATCGTATCTCCGATTGCATCGGCAACATCTTCATCATTCATCAAAATTGCATACGCAACTTTATACATATCCGTCATATAAAGCTGCATTAATTCTGTGAAAGCTTCCGACTCATGCCTTTTCGCTCTTTTCACAAGATCATCTGTTTGTTTTTTCATAATGCTTTTCTCCACGCGCGCAGTGAATGTAAGACAGTCGCTTTTCTTCTTTTTTTATCTTACATATATTAGACAACAAAATGTGTATAAAAGTCTCATAAAAGGACTGTAAAATAAGTCCATAGATAAAAAAGCGCCAGTTCCGGCAAATGTCGGTTCTGGCGTTCTGTGCTATCTGCTTATATATGGCTCAAATGCGTCCATTCCTTCATAAGAAAAAAATCCGTATTGCATTGCCTCATTGCATAGCCCATAACAGGAAAGTTCATCTGGTCTGACAAGTTCATTTTCCGAATAATACCACGATGGCCACCATGTCAGAAAGTCTTCCGACAACTGCTCTATTGGCGTTTCTGGCATATATAAAGTAAAATTCTCACCATTTTCCAAACCATATGGCTCATCTTCTTTTAGAAATCTGTATCCATTTTCTATCCACATCTCCGGAATATCCAATATCTCTAATTTTTCTAAAGACATTGTATAATGATACTGATCCATCCGCTGAATATTCGTAAACTTACCTTCAAATTCACATATCGTTACCGTTCCTTTGGGGAAATCGTCCTCTGCATATGCGTTAAAATCTGAATACTCTCCTGTAAATGAGCCATCTCTGTTTAATCGTAAATACGTCCGCCAACCACCAACTCCACTGTTAAAAAATAAATCTTTCGGAAAATCCGCTGGAAGATCATTATCTGTATTCTGTTGCATTTTATCCGTTACCGCTGCATTCTTTGCAACGTTTCTTTTATCTTCATCAGAGTACAAAGTACATATATATAACATTGTTAATATAAATACGCCCATTCCCAATACACTTATCCATTTCTTTTGCTGTACCTTATTCATATCCACTCCTCTTCTATTTTTATTAGCCATGAGCAAAACTCCACATACTCAGTATTTATGCATGTTTGCGAGGCATGG